>OLNF01000278.1_pt1 | contig 43222 bp, 39 predicted proteins | sample 1673061 | NCBI WGS metagenome assembly OLNF01 (sample SAMEA3136751, study PRJEB25190) | human gut metagenome
CCCCCCCCGCCGTGGATTTTATTTTCCGGGAAATTATTTGGATATCTTGCGGCACTCAAGATAGTACCGCTTTTCGTTCGCCTCGCCCATTGAGAAGGTTTTGCGGGGAAGGGCGCCGTCGAATATAACGGTCTTAAAGAAGGCGCTCTTGCCCATGTTGGGCAGTATGAAGCCTATGTTATTATCCTTGCGGCCAAGCTCGTCAACAACCTGCTCGCCATGGATATAGTCTATGGTCGCGCCGTCGGTCTCCTTTATGAATATGTCCAGCGCGTTCTGCAGCGTGCCTACCTCAAGCTGCGCCGCGGGGTCGCTCACTTTAAAGTAGCCGTAGCCTTCCTTTATCATAAAGGGCAGCAAGTGGCACTTAGAACAGGCGTTTGCGGCCATGGCATCGTCCCGCTCGGCCTTGGAGCCGTAAAGGTGCATTTCGGTTTCGCCGTTCTGCTCGCTCAGCTTTTCGCTCAGCCATGCTATGGCCTTATGCGTATCCACGCCGAACACAACGCGGTGTATGGGTTCGAACTCTATGCCGGAATCGTGCACGTTTTCAAGCTCCACCAGCGCATAGCGTGCGGGATGGTTCGCCGCTTCCTCCGGCGAAAGGGTTTTCTTTATCTGCTCCCAGTTGGCCTTTGCCGTGGCGAAGGAATGGTTGCCGTCTCCCATGGCGAAAAGGAGACTTGGCGCGTCTGTGCCGTACTTGGCGGAGAAAACCTCGGGGCTTGCCAGTGCCTCAAGCGCGCGCAGCGCGCGGTCTATGCGTGCGTCGTCCTTTATGAAATAGCCCTTTATGTGGCCGCCGCCCTGCATCAGCTCAAAATCGTAGCGTTTTTCGCTTTCGCCCACGCTTTCGCCTATGGGCTCGATTACCGTGCGCTCGGGATCGTCTATAAGCACCAGTATGTGCGGCAGCTCCACAGGCGCGTCCTTCCTTATGCGAAGGCGGGGCGGTATACGCTCAACTATTGTGCCCTCCGTGGCGCGTATAAGCGTGGTTGAACCCTTGGAATAATCATAGCATTCAAGGTCCAGCGCAACCATTATGCCGTGGCGCACGTTCGCGCCCGCGCGGCGCTCAACATACATTATGCCCCGGCCTATGTTTTCAAGCACGCCCGTATCAAGATAGTTCTTCATCGTGGCGTTTATTTTCTCTATGCGTTCGGCCTCGTCCGGCTTTTCAAGGTACATTTCCGGCAGCATAAGCCTGAGCGTGGAAGGGGCGTCGCCCACTATGCTTTCGGTTTCCTGCCAATAATCGGGCTGGGATGTGAACTGATCGCACGCTACCACGGCCCACTTGGTCATGTCCGTCCCTTCCTTAGGGAGCAGAATTTCGGGGATAAGCACCCCAACGCTGTTTTCATATTTGTTCATGCTGTCCTCCAGATGATATTTATATTGTGAATGATTATTCGGTTATGGTGGTGCCCGCGCGGCCCTCTATTGCGTCCACGGCCTTGTCAAGGCTGGTAATTATCGCTATGCGGCCCGGCTTGCTTTCAACGAAGTTCAGCGCGGCTTCAATCTTGGGCAGCATGCTGCCAGGGGCGAAGTGACCTTCCTTTATATATTGCTTAGCTTCCGCCGCGCTCATGCGGTCAAGGTCCTTCTGGTCTGGCTTTTTGAAGTTTATGCTCACCTTTTCAACCGCCGTCAATATAACAAGCGCGTCCGCGTCCATGTCCCGCGCAAGCTTTTCGCTGGCAAGGTCCTTATCTATAACCGCGGCAACGCCTTCAAGATCGCCCGCATCGTTGCGCACAACGGGTATTCCGCCGCCGCCCACGGTGACCACCACAAAGCCCGCGTCGTTAAGCGTTTTCACCGCGTCCAGCTCAACTATTTCAACCGGCAGCGGCGATGCGACTACCCTGCGCCAGCCGCGGCCCGCATCCTCCTTCATGGTATAGCCCTTTTCGGCGGCTATGGCCTTGGCTTCTTCTTCCGTATAGAAGGGGCCTATGGGCTTTGACGGCGCCTTGAACTTCGGGTCGTCCTTATCCACCACCACCTGGGTAACAATCGTGACCACGTTTTTGTTTATTCCCCTGTGGCGCAGGACTTTGGAAAGGCCCTGCTGAATATGATAGCCTATCATGCCCTGGCTCATGGCACCGCAAACATCGAACGGCATGGCGGGGGTGGATGCGCTTGCAACCTCGTTCTGTATAACTATTCTGCCCACCTGCGGGCCGTTGCCGTGCGCAACTATAACTTCGTAGCCGCGTTCAACAATATCCGCTATGTATTCGCTGGTCTTTTCCACCACCTCAAGCTGAGCCTGCGCGGTTGCGGGCTTTCCGGCTTCCTGCAATGCGTTGCCGCCAAGGGCTATAACTAACTTTTTCACTGGGGCTTATCTCCTTAAAAATCGGTAATATGGCGCGCCATAATGCGCTAAATGTACAAATATAGTATAGCCGCCCGCGGCGATGTCTGTCAACACGGTTTGTTGACACGGCGGCAAACAAATGTTATCTTTTTGATTAGCAAAAACCAAGGAGGGCGACTGCCATGGAAGAAAAAAAATTTGAATTTGACGAGCGCGCGCCGTATGCGTATTTTCAGAATTCCGCCTGCCCGTATTTCCCCTGCCACGAAAAGGGGAATAAGGAGTTCTTCAACTGCCTTTTCTGCTACTGCCCGCTGTATGCGCTGGGCGATAAATGCGGCGGCAATTTTGTTTACACCGAAAATGGTGTAAAGGATTGTTCAAACTGCCTTATACCCCATTCCAAGGGCGGCTATATGTATATAATGAACAATTTTTCCAAGATATCGGAGCTTGCGAAGCGCAAATAAGGGGCGATGGCAATGGATATGCGCTTTGACGGGGTGAATTACTTTGCAGCGGACGCGCGGCTGCATTACGGCAGCGTAAGCATAAAGGATGGATATATAGACCGCGTTGACATGGCGGACGCCGCGCCGCACGATGGGGCGAAGCTGCTTTTGCCCGGCTGCATAGACACGCATACGCACGCCATGCTGCAAAGCGAATACTTTGCGGAGGACGAAGCAGCATCGGCCGCCGCACGCAGGGCGCTTGCGCAGAGCGGCACAACGGCCTTCCTTTTCGCCACGATGGCAATGGATGAAGAAAGCCTTACCCTTCGCTGCCGCGCCGCGGCAAGGGCCGCGAAGCAAAGGCCGGCGGACGAGAGCCGCTGCCTTGGCGTATATCTTGAAGGGCCGTTCCTTTCATATGAAAAGCGCGGCGCGCATAATCCTAAGTTTCTGCACCTGCCGGACGGGGAGATGCTCTCCCGCCTTGACGACGCGGCGGAGGGCTGCATACGCGCGGTATGCATGGCGCCGGAGCTTGACGGGGCGATAGACCTTGCAAAAAAGCTGAAGGGCAAAAAGCTGGTGTCCTTCGCGCACAGCGCCGCGGAGTACGACGTTGCCATGCAAGCTTTCGAGGCGGGCTTTTCCAACCTTACGCACACCTTCAACTGCATGCAACCCATGCTGCACCGCGCGCCCGGGCCCGTTGCCGCGGCGGCGGATACCAAGGGCGTTACGGCGGAGCTGATAGACGACGCGCTGCACGTTCAGCCGCCCATGATACGGGCTTTGTTCAAGCTGATGGGGCCTGAGCGCATAATACTGATAAGTGATTCAATAGCCGCCTGCGGCATGGCGGAAGGGGTATACCCCTCGCCGGACGGCATGAAGATACGCCTTGCGAACGGCCGCGCCACGGTGGACGGGACGGACACGCTGGCGGGCTCCGTAATGCCGCTGTTTCAGGGCGTGCGTCGCATACACGAATCGGGCATACCGCTTGAGCAGGCCATTGCCGCGGCAACGCTTAACCCCGCGCGCAGATACGGCCTTGAAAACAAACTCGGCGCGATAGCCGAAGGCCTCCGTGCGGACGTGCTGCTCTGCGGCAGCGACCTTACGCTTGAAAAGGTGTATATGGGGGAGTAATGCGGCGAAATCTGTTTGTTCATGCCGGCTTTGGTGCGCTATACAAACTTACATATTAAGCCTGCCCTGAAAGGGGAGGTGGGTTTCGCGCAAGCGAAAGCCGGAGGGGTTATAAAGTAACTTACATCTCTTTGTTTGTTACAACCACTCAGTTGCCTGACAGTGACAGCTCCTCCATAAAAGGTAAAAAGCCCACCTTACGATGGGCTTTTCTTACTTCCTTTATTTCGTTATATCTTACGCTTTTCTTGTAAGCTCAACCAGCTTCTTCTCGGCCTTGGTAAGGTTAGCTTGGGCTTCCTTTATGTCGCTTTCAGTTTTCTTGATTTCTTTGTTCAATTCATCAATTTCCTTCCGGCATTCAGCGATTTCTGAATTATATTTGTTTATATCGTTCTTTGAACTTTTAATGCTGTCCTTGCTTAATTTTATTTCCTCACGTTGTCTGAGAAAAATTACAACGAATGGTATTGCAACTGCACCAACTACTACTCCAAAGAAGAGTGTTATCAGAGAAAATGAAAAGAGCAGTGCCAAAGCATACCCAATCAATGCAAGGGATATAACGCCCGAAACGACGCCCCAAAGTGTACGCCATGCTATACTCGCTGTGCTTTTTCGGATCGAGATTTGGCTGCTTTCTATTGAAAGTTTATGCCCAGACATATTCTTATTGCATTGAGAATATTTATCTTCCTTATATTTTAGTTTTAGCTCGTATTCCGGTATTAAATATGTATATAAGTTCTTTTCGTATTCAGTATAGCACATATCATAATAAGGCTGGTATTTTGATGCGAGATCATTACTGATATTTTGTGGTGCTGTTTTTTTAACAGTACTCCATATATTAGTAATATATGTGTAGTCATCGCTTAAAAAAGTCTTTGTAATCCAATTCCTACGTTCATATTCACTTAAATATTTCTCATCAACATAATAGAACAAATGCGTATCCGAAAGATTTTTGCTTCTTGCGAGTATCAACCCCCACCATCCCCTATAATCATGCGGGTATTCCTTTGATATCTTCTCATAAATTGATTGTGCATCGGCGTAGTTTTTAAGCTTCAAATGCATATCCGCGTTCTTTACCAGCGTTTCAAGGTCTTGGCCGTTGCTGAAGTTGACAACGGGGTTTGCGCCGCTGAAATTATAGCTGGTGCTTTGGTGCTGGTGGTACTCTATCGCCTTCGGTGCGCTGCTTATCGTGCCGCAGTATTCGCACTTTACAAAGTCCTGCCCTTCTTTTATCTGCAATGGGGAATTGCAGTTGGGGCATGTTGCGGTTACCAGATTGTTTGCCATAGTTCTTCTCCTTTATGTGAGGCTTCTTCCTAACTGCATAATAACACATTTGTATTCAAATGACAACATATGTAGTCAAAAGCTGCCGCTTTTTCGCGTAAAGTATTTGCTAATACTTTACCGGGAGGGTGTTTTTATGCTGCTGGATGCATCATTAGTTGGCAGGGTGATACAGGATTACAGGGAGTCTAAAGGACTTTCGCAGGAAGTGGTAAGTGGACTGGCGGACATTGGGCGCACGCACCTGAGCGCGATAGAGCGCGGCACCAGGAAGCCTACACTGGAGACGTTTTTCAGAATAAGCGAGGCGCTGGGAATAAGGCCGAGTGAGCTTATGCGCATGATAGAGGATGCTATGGACTAAATTTGCATTGCCCATTGACTCTTACACTGTGGCAGGCATTATAAGGCGTAACGAGCTTGAGACCGAATTGTACTGCCCCCTGTCAAAAAGAAAAAAAACAGCCCGGCTGCTGCGGTGGTCTGCCGGGCTTTGCCTTTTTACTATTTATCCGCCTGAATGTATATGAAGAAATCTTCTGTTGTGCCGTCCTGCCGTGCGGCGGTACAGCCGAATGCCCAAACGGGGAGATAGTAGCCCTGCGTGGGATTCTGCATATACACCAGATCGCATGTATTGACCATTACCGATTCCGCGGGGGCGGTAAGCGAATTTGTGCCTCTGCCCGCCAGTATGGCCTCGTACGCCTTCTGCTGGGATATTCCGTTCAGCTGCGCGCCGGCCTGGATATCGCAATCGTAGCGGCGTATTTTGACTATGCTTTCGCCTGCGCGCACGGAAACAACTATTGCACAGGAATTGACTATCGGGCTGCCGTTTACGCTGGAGGATAGATATATGTCGTATCCTATGCGGGTGCCGGTAGTATCGTCCGTGCGCTCTATTATGTCGGTGACCTTGTCAATGTCCGTTGAAAGTATCTGGCGGCTGGAGAAGAAGCGGAACACGGCGTTTACGGCTTCGTCCTGTGTTGGCAGGTCGCCTTCGGGCACGGTATAGCTTTCATATACCCAGCTTCCGCTTTCGGTCATTGTGACCCTGCCAGTTTCGTTTTCCGCGATGTATACGCCGGATGCGGCGGTTATTGCGTCGTATATGCCAACGCTTTGCGCAACGGCCATAAGGCGTTCTTCTATGGGCTGGGTTGAGGGAACGTACATGAGCAGTTTGTCTGAGCTTTCGCTAAGCGGGCAGTCGAGCGTTATGTCGGCTGGCAGCTCGTATGCGTTTGCGGCAAACGCAATGTCATCATAGGGTTCGTGGCTGCCGAATATCATTGTGAACGCAATGCCGGTGTATATGATCAGCAGTATGGTCAGCGACCATACAAAGCTTGAATGCTTGGGGAAGGGAAGCTTAAATTCCTTAAAGTCTATCTTTTTGCGGAAAATGTATGCCGCCAGTATGTAAAGCGCGCAGCCTGCTGCCATGCCTATTCCGGCAAAAAGGTATTCATCGGTAACGAAGCCGCCGCCATCAAGCAAAAAGTATATGCGCGAACAAAGCGAAGCCAAAAGCCCGCCTATGAACGCGCCGAACAACCTGAAGCGCGGGAACGCGGGCATGAAAAGGAAGCCGGCCGCAAGATAGGGCAGGGCATAGGAAAAAAGGTCGTCCAGAACGCCGGCGGAACCGTATTCGCTGAAGTTATAAAGCTTATGGAACGGCATGAATATGCTTTCGGCGGGATCCGCCATGCCAAGCTTGAGCGCATACGCCGCGCCGAGACAAATGCAGAAAAGCACGCAATAAGCCGCGCGAACGGAACCTTCACGCCGGTAAACACCAATGCCCAGTATTGCGGCGAAGCCTATGAGCATCGCCAAATTAGTGATTATATCAAAAGGAAACAAGTCAACCTCCGCATTTTTCGGTATTGCATCAATTTATTATAAACGTTTTTTGCCGCATAATCAAACTAAATTAACACAATGCACACATCAAGTTATGTACAGCGGCGGAATAAGATGGTATAGTATAATATGTATGCCTGTATGGTGGCGGAATGTTGTTTTGCCTTGACATGCGGATACAGCAAAACATAAAATATTCTCTTAGAGGGAAATTCACGGCCGGTGCTTATATTGCGCGGCCTGAAGGGAGAGAAAAACATGGCAAATATTTGCGCGGTGATACTGGGGGCAGGCAAAGCCGCCCGCATAGAGAATATGGCGAACGTGACCGTGGCAGGCCGCGGAATCGTAAAATGGGCGCTTGAGGCGGCGCACAGCGCGGCTGAGGACGTTTTTATAGCAACGGATGACGAAGCGGTCATAAGCCAAGCAAACGGCGGAGCAAGGACGATAGGCGGCGGAATTATTGAGCTTGTCCAAAGCATTGCCGAATACGACAGGGCAGTGCTGCTTTGCATGAATCAGATAGTGTCAAAAAAAGATGCCGAGAAGCTGGGTGAAGCAACCGCACCGTGCGCGGCGCTTACGCACGAAGGCCGCGAGATGCTCGCATGGAGCATAGACACGGCCGTGCTGAAGAACGCGGCGGGTATAGACGCGCTTATAGGCTGCATGAACGCGGAATATATAGAGGCGGACGAATACGCATCTGCTGCTATAGTGGATAAAAAAACGCTCAGCCTTGCCGAAGAAGCGATGCAGCGGCGCATAAAGGATATGCACTTTGAAAACGGTGTGAGCATTTTGCAGCCCGTAACGGTGTATATAGGTGCGGACGTCAAAATAGGCGAAAACGCCGTTATCTGGCCTAACAATACACTGACGGGCAAAACGGTAATAGGCAGGAATACCGAGCTTAAGCCCGGCTGCAACATAAACGACAGCGCAATAGGAGAAAGCTGCGTGCTGAATTACGTTTTTGCCAACGAGGCGCGCGTGGGCGACCGCGTGACGATAGGCCCGTATGTCAACCTTAGGCCCAAGACGGACATTGCCGACGGCTGCAAGATAGGCGACTTTGTGGAAGTGAAAAATTCAAACATCGGCGAAGGCACAAAGCTGCCGCATCTGAGCTACATAGGCGATGCGGACGTAGGCGCGCGGGTAAACGTTGGGTGCGGATGCGTATTCGTAAATTATGACGGCGTGCATAAGCACCGCACTACCGTGGGCAACGATGTGTTCCTCGGCTGCCAAACCAATTTGGTAGCGCCGGTCTCGGTCGGCGACGGGGCGTATACCGCGGCGGGGTCAACCATAAATAAGGACGTTCCTGCGGACGCAATGGCATTTGCGCGCGCACGGCAGGAAAATAAGGAAGGCTACGCATCGCGCTATAAGGCGCTGAAAAAGGGCGAATAAGCTAAGGAGACGGGCAAAAGGTGTATTGCGAGGTACTGGGGCTTAAAACCGAATACGAACGCCGCGGCGAAGGCAGGCCGATACTTATACTGCATGGCTGGGGCAGCAGCATACAGGCCATGGCGCCCGTTGCAAACTGCGTTGCGGCGCTGGGGTACGAAGCGGTATCGCTGGCGTTCCCGGGCTTCGGCGGTACAGAGGAGCCCAAGGAAGCGTGGGGCGTTGCGGACTATGCGCACTTTACCAAGGCATTTATTGAGCAGCAGGGAATAGTGGGCTGCTCGGTAGCGTGCCATTCCTTCGGCGGACGGGTTACAATAATGCTCGCGGCTGAGGACAACGCGCTTTTTGATAAGCTTATCATGATAGACGCGGCGGGCGTGCGGCCCAGGCGAACAATTAAGTATCATGTAAAAACATGGGCCTATAAGCTGGCTAAAAAGCTTGCCAGGATAGGCTTTATAGACAGGGTATTCAAGCTGAGCGAAAGGCAGAAAAACGCCGGCAGCGCGGATTACCGCGCGCTTAAGACGGACGTTATGCGAAAGACATTTGTAAACGTTGTGAATCAGGACCTTACGCCGCTGCTCGGCGGCATAAAGAACGACACGCTGCTCATATGGGGCGATAAGGACACGGCGACGCCGCTTGAATACGCAAAGCTGATGGAAAAGAAAATGCCCAATGCGGGCTTAGCTGTGCTGGAAGGCGCGGGGCATTTTTCATACGCGGAGAAATATCCGCAGTTCTGCGCCGTTATGAAGGCGTATTTGAAAGAATAGGAGAAATCTTTTACCTATGGGAAACGAGCTTGTTAGCAGCATTCTGAGTTATGCGCTCAGCGTATTCATGGGGGCGGCCGTTGTGGCGGCGTCCGTTCCGCTGGTGCATATATTGCAGCTTGAAAGCTATCAGGGCAAAATGTACCTGAAATGGCTTATGAAGCATATCGGCTCGGACTTTGTGCCGAGCTTTGTCGCGGGCGTGGCGGCGCTTGCGCTGAGGGCGGGCTATGTGCTTATAGGCGGAACCAATCCGCTTATCGGCCGCATATGCTATTATCTTGCGGATATAGTATACATAGCCATGCTTGCGGTGATATATTTTTCCTATGAGAAAAAGCCGCACGTTAAGCCCATCGCCTATACGGGCCGCGTAAAGCGCCTGCTTGCGGCGGAATTCATATTGGCAACGCTGTTCAGCGCAATGTTTTTCTCTCCCTTGCTTTGGGATAAATACGGCCTTACGTGGATAGTATATATGCCGCCAATGATAATACGGTATCTTCCGGGGCTTATACTGCCGCTGTTTGTGTTCATATGCTATATTATCACCTATCCCATAGAGGAAGGCGTGAAGCAATGGTACCTTAACGATGCGAAGCGTATGCTTAAGGAGCATGAAGGGCTAATCCGCATAGGCATAACGGGAAGCTACGGCAAAACCGGCGTTAAATATGCGCTCAGTGAAATACTCAGCCGCAAATATAACACGCTCATAACCCCGGGCAGCTACAATACGCCAATGGGCGTTACGCGCACGGTAAGGGAACACTTAAGCGATGCGAACGAGGCTTTTGTTGCTGAAATGGGTGCACGCTATGTTGGCGATATAAAAACGCTGTGCAAGCTGGTGAATCCGCAGTACGGCATAATAACCGCCGTGGGCAAGCAGCACCTTGAAACATTCAAGAGCCTTGACAATATAATAAATACCAAGGCAGAGCTTATAAGCGGGCTTGAAGAAGGCGGCTGCTGTTTCCTGAACGGGGACGATGAAAACTGCCGCAGGATATATAAGGAATATGCATCCGTGCGCAAGCTCTATCTTTACGGCACGGAAGGCGACGACCTTTATATGAAGGCCGAAAGCATAAAGGTAACGAGCGAAGGCAGTACATTTGATTTGATCGCGGAGGACGGCGCAAGGGTAAGCTGCACGGCGCAGCTTCTCGGCCGGCACAACATAGTCAACCTTACCGCGGCGGCGGCGCTTGCGTATAAGCTTGGCATGGGGCTTGATGAAATTGCCGCGGGCATAGCCGGCGCAAGGCCCGTTGAGCACAGATTGCAGCTTATTCCGGGCGCGGTAACGGTTATAGACGATGCTTTCAATTCAAACCCGGTCGGCTCAAAGGAAGCGCTTAGGGTGCTTGGCTCGTTCGAGGGGAAAAAACGCGTGGTGGTCACGCCGGGCATGGTTGAACTTGGCGCGGAAGAAGCGGAGCTGAACCGCGAATTCGGCCGCTGCATAGCGGAAAACGCGGATGTGGCAATAATAATTGGCAAGGCCCATGCGGACCCGATATGCGAAGGCATAGCGGAGCGCGGCTTTGACAAAGCGAACCTTGTGCGCGTGGCAAGCCTTAAAGAGGCTACGGAAAAGCTGGCGCAGTACGGCGGAGCGGGCAGCGTGGTGCTGTTTGAAAACGACCTGCCGGATAACTATAATGAGTGACGCGGGCAAGAGGATAGAGGAGGAGTAAGCATGCAGAATATAGGCGTATTCTTCGGCAGCAGAGCGGCCGAGCATGACGTGTCCATCATATCGGGACTTCAGATATTGGAAAACGCGGATAAGGCCAAATACAACGTGTTTCCGGTCTATGTTTCGCGCAAGGGCGAATGGTTCGTAGGCGAACCGCTGAAAAACGTTGAAACATATAAGCATTTTGATGAAAATATGAAGGGGCTTACAAAGGTATATCTGCCCCCCGTGCCGGACATGGGCGGCCTTTATGCAAATGCGGGCGGCCTTTTCGCCAAGGCGAAGCTCATATGCCCCATGGATTGCGCAATACTGGCGTTCCACGGCATGAACGGCGAGGACGGCACCATGCAGGGGCTGATGGAGCTTGCGGATATGCCGTATTCAAGCTGCGGCGTGCTTGGAAGCGCGGTCGGCATGGATAAAATAGTTATGAAGGCCGTATTCAAAAGCATGGGCTTGAACGTGCTGGACGGCACATATTGCTACCGCGACACATGGCATGCCGACAGGGAAAAGATAATTGCCAAGGCCGAAAAAATAGGCTATCCGGTATATGTAAAGCCGGCTAATTTAGGCTCATCCATAGGCATATCCCGCGCGGCGGACAGGGAAAGCTTTATAAATGCAATGGACACCGCCTGTGCATACGATAAGCGCATATTGATAGAAAAAGGCCTTGAAAAGCCGCGGGAGATAAACTGCGCCTGCCTTGGCATGGGCGCGGACTGCATTGCTTCGCTGTGCGAAGAACCCGTATCGTGGGAAGAATTTCTCACGTTCGACTCAAAGTATATAACGAGCGCAGGCAAGGGCATGCAGAGCCAGGCAAGGAAGCTGCCTGCTCCGATAAGCGATGAGCTCACCGCGGAAATACAGCGGATCACCCGCGAAATTTTCGCCATGCTCGATTGCCGCGGCGTTGTAAGGATAGACTATATGCTCGATAGCGAAAGCAACACACCATATGTTTGCGAAATAAACACTATACCCGGTTCTTTTGCATTCTATTTGTTTGAACCGATGGGCATAAGCTTCAAGCAACTTACAAACAGGCTGATAGAGCTTGCGTTTGCGGGCGCAAAGGAAAAGAAAGCAAGCACATTTGCGTTTGATTCCAAAATACTTGAAAAGGCTTCAAACGGCATAAAGACCGTTAAAAAATAAGAAAAGCGCAGTTTGCGCATATAAGAAAGGATAAACAAAAGATGACTAATCTGTATCAGCAGTGGAGAGACATTGCCGAGGCCGAGCGCACGCAGGAAGCGGGCGAGAAATTCTGGAACGATTATTTCGAGGCGGAGACCGAGAATTATAAAAAGCTGCTTGCCGACCACGAAAAGGTCTACAGCGGCAAAATAAGCGAACTTGCCCCCATGTTCAACATGGATGAACCCACGTTTGTCGGCTTTATAGACGGCATAAACACCAGCCTTAAGACCGAGATAGATTTGGATACGCTGGAAAGCGACAGCGTTGTTACGCTGGACATAGACTTTGAAAAGCTTTATTACAACATGCACGAGGCCAAGGCAAGCTGGCTTTATGAGCTGAAGGAGTGGGACAAGGTGCTCAGCGAAGCCAAGCGCCACGAAATAACCAAGCAGTATCGTGCATCCAAGGTGTTCATTAAGGAAAACACCGTGCGCAGGAACGATCCATGCCCCTGCGGCAGCGGCAAAAAGTATAAAAACTGCTGCGGCAAAAACGCCTGATAGGGCAATAGTATAAAAGCTGAAGGATAAGGAGGGCTGTATTTATGAAGCTTAAATTCTGCGGCGCGGCGCGCTGCGTTACGGGTTCGTGCCATATGCTTTGCTATGATGGCGGCAAGGTGCTTATCGATTGCGGTATGCGCCAGGGCGCGGACGAGAAAGGCGAACTGGGGGCGAGCGATTTTGCGTTTGACCCGAAGGAAATAGACGCGGTGCTCCTTACCCATGCGCATATTGACCACAGCGGGCTGCTGCCGCTGCTGGTAAAGCGCGGCTTTAACGGCAAAATAATAACCACTAAGGCCACGGCGGAGCTATCGGGCATAATGCTGCCGGACAGCGCAAAAATACAGGAGCAGGACGCCGAATACCAAAACCGCAAAAATCTGCGCGCGGGCAAGCCGATGGTGGAGCCGATGTATACCTCGGCGGATGCGCAGAAAACGCTTGAATACTTTCAACCGGTAAGCTATGGCGACATAGTGGAGGTTTGGCCGGGGCTTAGGGCCAGATTCAATGACATAGGCCATCTTTTGGGCAGCGCGGCGATAGAGCTTTGGGCGGAAGAAAAAGGCACTACCACAAAGCTTGTATTTTCGGGCGACATAGGGCGCGACGAAAGGCCCATACTGCGCGACCCTTCCAGCATAGACGGCGCGGATTACGTTGTGATGGAGGGTACATATGGCGACAGGGAACACGACGCAACAACGGAAGAGGATAAGGAAAAGCAGCTTGCGGACGTGCTGAAGGAAGGCATTGCGCGCGGCGGGAACATAGTCATTCCGTCATTCGCCGTGGGCAGGACGCAGGAACTGCTTTATACAATAAAGCGGCTGATGATGAAAAACGCCGTGCCGGGGCTTGAAAAGGTGCCGGTATTTGTGGATAGTCCGCTCGGCATAAACGCGACCAAGATATATGAACGCTGCGCGCGTGAATATTACGACGAGGAAGCGCTGGAAATGCTGAAAATGAGCGGCTCTCCGTTCGACCTGCCCAATCTTAGGGTAGCCGAAACGGGAGAGGAAAGCAAGCTCATCAACTTCCAGCCGGGCTGCAACATAATAATATCCTCCTCCGGTATGTGCGATGCGGGCAGGATAAGGCATCACCTTAAGCATAATCTTTATAGGCCGGATTCGACCATATTGTTCGTTGGCTATCAGGCGAACGGCACGCTTGGCCGCATATTGCTGGACGGGGCTAAGAGCGTTAAACTCTTCGGCGAACAGATACAGGTGAACGCCGCAATACGCAGAATAGAAGGCTTCTCCGGCCACGCCGGAAGGAGCGAACTGCTGCAATGGATACGTGAGATAGGTTCGGCGCCTAAGTGCGTATTCTTAGTGCATGGCGAAAGCGAAACGCTGGACAAATTCGCCGTGGATGTGCGTGCGCTGGGACTGGACGTTGAAATACCGGATCTGCTTGACGAATTTGAGCTCAGCTACGGCGCAAGCGGCGTGGTACGCATGCCCGCGCTTACGCCGAAGAAAGAAGAAGAGCCGGATCTTTTCATAGGCCGCAGGCTGAATATGATCGCCAAGCAGTGGGGCATAAACGGCGCGCTGTACTGCATGCGCGGCGAAGAACCGCTCTATGATACGGCGATAGGCGTGGCCGATGCGAATAAACAGAACCTGAACGGGATACATACCCGCTTTGCCGCGGGAGAGATAACAATGGCGTTCACCGCGGCGGCCGCGCTGATACTGGATGCGCAGGGCAAGCTGAATATGGACGCTTCGCTGGACAAACTGGTGCCGGAATACGTCCACGCTGCCGAAATCACGGCAAAAGAACTGCTGCTTGGGCAGAAGACCGTGCCGGACTATGCGGACTATGACATGAGCTTTAAGCTTTATCAGCAGGCGCATAAGGAAAAGTTGGGCGCAATGGAAACGTTCAAGCTTACTTGGAATGCACTCAACGGTGCGATAAGCGATGAAGATGTGCTGAATATAGTGAATAAGCTTGACGTGGTGGACGATCCTGAAAATTCCGCGGGCAGAAGGAGCAGCTACCGCATACTTGGCATGGCCGTGGCAAGGGCATACGGGAAGAGCCTTGCGGATGCGCTTAACGAGCTTGTGTTCGCGCCGCTTGGCATGAACGATACGGGCATGGACAAGGCGGCGGAGGTTACATATACCGCAAGGATAGGCAACGCAAGCGTTGTTGAAAATGCGCCGAAGCTTATCGGCGGCGAAGCGGGCGGCGTGGTCAGTGCATACGATTTGGCGCATTTCGGCATGGCGCTGCTTGAAGGCAGGCTGCTTGACGATGAGCATACGGACATTATGCTTGCACCCAACGCCTGCGGGCTAAAGACAATCAATGGCTGGCATTACGCGGACGGCGGCATGGATTGCGCACAGAGCGCGCTGTATATAAACGCGCAGTATAACGTAAGCGTGGCCATGCTTGCAAACGCACCGAGCGCAAAGGAAGATGCGGATGAAACCGGCGCAGAATCGTTCGTGCAGCGCATGAGATACGAGATGGACGACGTTTACCTGAAGGCGGAGGACGTGCAGCTTGAGCGCATAAACGACGCAAACGTTTACTCCGTGCTTAAGTTAGCCGTGAACGAGGATCAGCAGGAGTTTGTAGCCGGCAACGATATTTCGCTTGCCGAGGCGGCCGCGCTTGAAAACGCGCTGCCCTATGCCGTTACGCAGAACGGTGTTGCTGTGGGCTTTGCTTTGCTCAATGCGGATAAAGACCGCGGTGTATACGAAATATGGCGGCTGATGATAGACAAGCGCTTCCAGCATAAGGGCTTCGGCACTGCGGCGATGAAGCTTGCAATGGCGGAGCTGAAGCGCATGGGCGCTGAAAAGGCGCAGATAAGCGTTGAAATAGGTAATGAAGCAGCCATTGCTATGTATCAAAAGCTGGGATTCAGCTTTACCGGGCGCATGGAATACGGCGAAGCATACATGGAATGCGAACTTTAAGGAGGATAAATGGACGGCATATTGAGTTACATTATAGATGCGCTGTACAGCTTGCCGGGCATATTGGTTGGGCTGTCGTTCCACGAATGGGGTCATGCGTACGCGGCGTATAAGCGCGGCGATCCGACCGCGAGGAATCTTGGCCGCATGACGGTAAACCCGCTTGCTCATATCGATCCGCTTGGCTTCCTGTCGCTGCTGATATTGGGCTTCGGCTGGGCCAAGCCCGTACCCGTGAGCACGCGCAACTTTAAGTCCCCAAGAAAGGACGAGCTTATCGTGTCCTTGGCGGGTATAACAGTTAACCTTATACTGGGCGTGGCGTTCATGATAATATGGATTGTGCTCATATGTCTGCCGTGGAGCAACGAAATACTCAATACAATGGTGCAGTATTGCTATACCATAAACTTTGGCCTTGCGGTATTCAATCTGCTGCCCATTCCGCCGCTTGACGGTTACCATGTGGCGCAGTGCCTTTTCATGAATGCAAAGACTTATAAGTTTTTCGGCTTTGTTGAAAAGTACAGCTATGTTATACTCGTGGCCGTGCTTATAATCAATTCGCGCACGCATTTCCTTAATACGATAGTGTATTGGCTTATGATGCCGCTCATGAACTTGGCTTCGCTGATACTGAGCATTTTCTGAGCGCGGCGCAAGGGGAAAACGGATGGCATATGAAGTTCATCTAAAGGAGTTCGACGGGCCGCTTGATCTGCTGCTGCATCTTATTGAGCAGGCAAAGGTGGATATAAAGGACATATTCATATCCGAAATCACAAACCAGTATCTTTCGCTTATGGAAGAACTGGATGAACTGGACATGGATACGGCGAGCGAGTTTTTAACCATGGCGGCAACGCTTGTGTATATCAAATCGCGCTCCCTGCTGCCCAAACCGCCAAAGGAAGCGGAGGAAGAAGAGGATCCGGAGGAGGCGCTGGTACGCCAGCTGAAGGAATACAAGCTTTTTAAGCAGGCCGGCGAAAAGCTGAACGAGCTGAGCGCGGGCATGAGGGGTGTGTTTTCGCGGCTGCCGGAGGAATTTGCCCTGCCGCCGCAGGAATATGAACTGGAGCAGGCCACGGCGGAAGAACTGTTCGCCGCTTTTATGGATGTGCTTAACCGTGAAGAACCGGAAAGCAGCATACCGGAAATAGCTAAGAAGGTGGATGCGGATAAGTACACCGTAAGGACGCAGCTTGTGAAGATACGCGCAAGGCTGAAAGAGAACACGAGCGTAACGTTTGACGAACTGTTCGAAGCAGCAAGCGTCAAGCTTGAAAAGATAGTAACGTTTATGGCGCTGCTTGAAATGATAGCACGGCAGGAAATATTGCTTAAACAGCCCACGCCTTACGGCAGGATAACTATAACCGCATATAACCTGAAAGAGGACGATGCGGACGCCGAATACATGGATGAGTAGGCAAAGACCGAGGGGGAGAGAACACATTGGAATACAATGAGCGCATGGGCGCGATAGAGTGCATATTGTTCGTTTCGGGCGATCCGGTGCCGATAATAGAGCTGCAGCGGGCAATAGGTGTAACGGACATAGAGATGGAACACATAATACGCAGCATGGACGAGCTTTATAAGCGGGAAAAGCGCGGTGTACAGCTTTTTATAACGGCGGAGACTATGCAGCTTGTGTCAAACAAGGAATATACGCGCTATGTTGAAGAGCTGGTGCAGCCCGTGCAGTCTAAATCCTTTTCCCAATCCATGCTTGAAACACTTTCGGTAATAGCATACCGCCAGCCTGTGACGAAGGCGGATATTGAGGCCGTGCGCGGCGTGAGGTGCGAATATGCCGTAGGGCAGCTGATGAAGCTGGGTATGATAAGGGAGCTTGGGCGCAAGAATGTTGTGGGCAGGCCAATGCTGCTCGGGACTACGGACGCATTTCTCAGGCACTTCGGTATACGGTCGCTCAGTGAACTGCCACAGTTAAGCGAAATCGAGAATGCGGAAGAAAACGATAATACCGAAGATAAAGCATCTAATTAATCAAAAGCATAATAAAATAACGCAAAACAGCAAATATTAGCCCATATGGGCTTTTTTGCTATATTAACAATTGCGCTCACAGCGGCAATATTGATACCGATAAGGTTAAATTTCAGCATTATGCTTTGCGGCAATGCGGCGAGGATAAGGCTGGGCGTGAGCATGCTCGGCTTTATACGGCTGAAGATACGGCCTATGGAGAGCAATAAGAAGCACGCGGCAAAGGACAGCAAGGTCAAACCGGACAAGGATACAATAAAAATTGCGCTGGCGGTGTTGCGGCAAAGGAAACGCTATTTATGGCTTGACGGGCTAACTATCCGCGGGAGCATAGGGATAGACGGCGATACGGCGGCAACGGCGCTGCTGTGCGGCGCGGCAAACAGCCTGCTGCCGCGCGTTATACGCTTTTTGCTGCCCAATAAGGGAGCGGAGAGCATATATATTGCGCCGGAGTTCAGATTCGGCTCGGCATGGGTATATATGGAAGGTATCATAGGACTGAATTTGGCTAAGCTTATAGGTATTATCGGAAAAGAGGTAACAAGATATGTCGCATCCCGTGGAAAACATAATGCGGAGTACAATGGAACAATTAAGGCAAATGGTTGACGTGAACACGATAGTTGGCTCTCCCGTTGAAACGGGCAGCGGAACGGTGCTGCTGCCCGTATCGAAGGTGAGCATGGGCTTTGTGTCCGGCGGAGGGGAATACATAATGGGTCAGGCGGCTACTCCCGTTAAAAGGGCGGGAGACGCGCTTGACGCAAGCGAAGGCCGCTACCCGTTCGCGGGGACTGCCGCGGCGGGCATGTGCCTAACGCCTATGGCGTTCGTTACAAGCGAAAACGGGCGCACGCGCGTGCTGCCGGCGCAGTATAAATGCGGCGCGGAAAGGCTGATAGACATGATGCCGGAGATAATTGCCGCGATAGAGCGCATGGCGGGCAGCACAAACGGCGAAAGCAAAGAGGAGACTGCCGAATGAACGCGCGCAGGACAGCCGCGCTGATACTGGCCGCGGCGGCGCTTATGGCCCTTAATGCGGGCGCATATGCCGAAAATGCGCCCGATATTGCGGCGGGCGGCGCGGCGCTGATAGAGCAGCACACCGGCGCTGTAATATGCGCAAAGGAAGCGCATAAAAAGCTCCCTATGGCAAGCACAACAAAGATTATGACCGCGCTTATAGTAATAGAAAACTGCTCTCTTGGTGACACGGTGAAGGTCAGCCCAAAGGCATACGGCGTGGAAGGATCGAGCATGTATCTTAACGCGGGCGAGGAAGTGAGCGTGGAGGACATGCTGTATGGACTGATGCTTTTGAGCGGGAACGACGCGGCGGTGGCATTGGCAATACACACGGCTGGCAGCGTGGAAGCATTTGCGGCGCTGATGAACGCCCGCGCGGAAGAAATAGGCGCGCACAATACGAATTTTGTAACGCCGAACGGGCTGCACGATCCGGAGCATTACACAACGGCGTATGACTTGGCGCTTATTGCGGCGGAAGCGATGAAGAATCCTGATTTCAGAAAAATAGTGGGTTCAACGTATCATAAGACCACCACAGGCAGCGTTATACGCTATATGAAGAACAAAAATAAGATCCTGTGGCAATATGAAGGCGGCTGCGGCGTAAAAACGGGCTTTACAAAGGCCGCAGGGCGCTGCCTTGTGTTCGCGGCGGAGCGGGACGGAATGACGCTGATAGGCGCGGTACTGAGCTGCCCTGATATGTTCAACGTTGCTAAGGCGATGCTTGATTACGGCTTTGCATCGTTCCGCACGGAAAAGATAATATCCGCAGGGCAGAGCATAACACGGATAAGAGTGAGCGGCGGCACAAAAACGGCCTTGGCAGCCGAGGCCAAAGACGATATAATTATACCAGTACGGATAGGCGAAAGCGCGGACATACGCACGGAAGTGGAAACGCGGAGCGGAATGAACGCCCCTGTTGAAAAAGGGGAGGACGTTGGCAGTGTAAGGGTGCTTATGGACGGCAAGCTGGTTGGCGAAACGCGGCTGCTTGCCGCGGAAGACAGCCTTTCGCTCAAATTCGGCCAGTATTTAAGAAAGCTGCTGTCCGGCTGGGCGGCATAGGGTATGCAATGCGGCTGCAAAAGTTTATGGCGGAGGCCGGAGTAGCCTCCAGAAGAAAATGCGAAGAACTTATCGGCGCTGGCCTTGTTAAGGTAAATGGTCAGGTGGCGTCGATAGGCACGGTGATAGACCCGCTTAACGACAGGGTGGAATACGCAGGCAAGCTGCTGCGCCCGGCCGAAGAACGGGTCGTTTTTGCGTTCTATAAGCCGCGCGGCGTTATGTGCACCGCGTCCGATCCGCAGGGCAGAGCGACCATAATGGATTACTTTAAGGATGTTCCGTACCGGCTGTACAGCGTTGGCAGGCTTGACTATGATTCCGAAGGCTTGCTGCTTATGACCAACGACGGCGAACTTGCGTATAAACTTACGCATCCCAAATTTACGGTGGATAAAACATATCACGCCGTGTGCGACGGGGTGCTGACAAATGCGGAAATAGCGCGGCTTGAGCAAGGCGTTGACATTGGCGACGGGATGACCAGCCCAGCGAAGATAACGCAGGTGTATGCGCTGCACAACGGCAACACATCATTCGATATAACCATACACGAAGGGCGCAACCGCCAAATAAGGCGAATGCTTGAAGCCGTGGGGCACCAAACGCTGGTGCTGAAACGCACGAAGGAAGGCGCGGTTTCAATAGGCTTCATGCAGTCTGGCGAATACAGGGCTCTGAGCGCTGAGGAACTTAATGCGCTCAGGCAAACGGAGCTGTCTTAACATCAAATTTATATAAAATTTTGCCCGCAGGCGAATTTTGTAAGCTATTGCGGGCAAAATTGGCATTTCTATTAACATCAAGAAAAATAAATTTCCATTTCAGGCAGGAAAAAAGAACACTATGCAGAATAAGAGAAAACGGGAGTATTTGAGGGCATTGTTCATTCAAATGCCAGCTTATACATGTATACAAGTATTTAACGGTTTCATAATCAACACTTAGAAAGGAGAACTGTCGCAGATGGATCTTATCAACAATCCGTGGTTTGTGCTTGTGTTGGGTATGGGTACGGTATTTATCGGTCTGTTCCTGCTGGTGCTTATCATTAAGGTGATGGGCTTTATAGCGGGCAAGACCGTGAAAACCCCGGCCGCTCCCGCAGCCGCAGCTAAGGCTGCTCCCGCGCCCGTTGCTGCACCCGCCGCTGCCCCTGCCGCGCCTGCGCCTGCCCCGGTGGTATATCCGCATGAGGTGGATCGCTATGCGTTCGACGCCGCCGTGGCCGCCGCAATCGCCGCCTATACCGGCCGCGATATAAAGGGCTTCCGTATCACCAGGATCACAAAAATGTGATCTGAACCAGAACAAAAGAGACCAATTAAGATTATTTCAGGAGGATTTAATAAAATGGTGCGTAGGTTTATCGTGAACGTAAACGGCACAGCTTACGATGTTGAAGTTGAAGAAGTTGGCGGCGTTGCCGGCCGTCCCGCTGCCTTTGTGGCTCCCTCTCCTTATATGAATGCGGCTCCCATGTATGCCGCCCCCGCTCCCGCGCCCGTGTATAGCGCGCCCGCCGCTCCCGTAGCGCCCGCCGCGCCTGTTGCTCCCGCGCCCGCTGCGGCTCCCGCTCCCGCCGCTGCGCCCGCTGCCCCTGCAGCCGCGCCTGCTGCCGCCCCCGCCGCCGGCCAGACCGCCGTTACCGCCCCCATGCCCGGCAACATACTGGACATTAAGGTAAACGTTGGCGACACCGTGAACGCGGATGATGTTGTTATTATACTTGAAGCCATGAAGATGGAGAACGAGATATTCGCCCCCGCTTCCGGCAAGGTTATAGCCATAAACACCACCAAGGGCGCTTCCGTCAACTCCGGCGACTGCCTGCTGGTGATAGGCTAAGCGGCTTTCGCTTTTGCCAAATCCGATTGAAAGGAGAGCAAAATGGGAGAAGCAATTCAAAGTTTTGTTGAAATGACCGGCTTTTCCATGATAGCCAACGATCCTAAGGTGCTTATAATGATAGCTATATCATTGGTGCTGATGTATCTGGCCATCGTGAAGAAATTCGAGCCGTTGCTGCTGCTGCCGATAGCCTTCGGTATGCTGCTTACCAATCTGCCCGGCGCGGAAATGTACCACCGCGAGCTTTTTGCCAGCGGCCATGTTGACTGGGCTAAGCTGAGCGACCAGGGAGGTCTTATAGACTATCTGTACCTTGGCATAAAGCTTGGCATTTATCCCTGCCTTATATTCATGGGCGTGGGCGCGGGCACGGACTTCGGTCCCCTCATAGCCAACCCCAAGACCCTGTTCATGGGTGCTGCTGCCCAGTTGGGCATATTCATTGCCTTCATGGGTGCCATCGGCCTTACCGCCTTGTTCCCCAATGCATTCAACTTTGGCGTAAGGGAAGCGTCCTCCATAGGTATAATCGGCGGTGCGGACGGCCCGACGGCAATATACGTAACGCTCAGGCTTGCGCCGCAGCTGCTTGGCCCCATTGCCGTTGCAGCGTATTCTTACATGGCGCTTGTTCCCGTAATTCAGCCGCCTATAATGAAGGCGCTGACCACAAAGAAGGAACGCCAAATATCCATGGAGCAGCTCAGGCCTGTTTCCAAAACCGAAAAGATAATATTCCCCATAGTTGTTACTATATTCGTGTCCCTGCTGGTTCCCTCTGCGGCTCCGCTTATCGGCATGCTGATGTTTGGTAACCTGCTCAAGGAATGCGGCGTGACCGAAAGGCTTTCCAAGACCGCGCAGAACGAGCTGATGAATATCGTTACCATATTCCTCGGCGTATCCGTCGGCGCGACTGCCACCGCTGACATATTCCTTACATGGCAGACTATAGGCATACTGCTTATGGGCGTATGCGCGTTTGCGTTCGGTACTGCGGGCGGCGTTTTGATAGCCAAGCTTATGAACAAGCTTTCTGGCGGCAAGATCAATCCGCTTATCGGTTCCGCGGGCGTTTCCGCCGTTCCTATGGCGGCGCGCGTGTCTCAGGTAGTAGGCCAGAAGGAAAAGCCCGGCAACTATCTGCTGATGCATGCCATGGGTCCCAATGTGGCGGGCGTTATAGGTTCCGCAATAGCTGCGGGCGTTCTGCTTTCGCTCTATTGGGTACACTGATATAACACAAAGCATCTTATCGAGGAGGAATCCGGATGAGCAAGAAAATATTTATTACCGACACTATATTGAGGGACGCGCATCAGTCTCAGGCAGCCACCCGTATGCGCACGGAAGATATGCTTCCCGCATGCGAAGTGCTGGACAGCATTGGCTATTGGTCCCTGGAGTGCTGGGGCGGAGCCACGTTTGACAGTTGCCTCCGCTTCCTCAACGAGGATCCGTGGGACAGGCTGAGGAAGCTTAAAAAGGCGCTGCCCAATACCAAACTGCAGATGCTTTTCCGCGGCCAGAATATACTGGGCTATAAGCATTATGCCGACGACGTCGTGGAGCAGTTCTGCCGCAAGGCGATAGAGAACGGAATCGATGTCATAAGGATATTTGATGCTCTTAACGACGTGCGCAATCTTGAATCCGCCATAAAGTATACAAAGAAATACGGCGGAATATGCGAACCCGCCATAAGCTACACCATCAGTCCCGTGCATAACGAGGATTACTTCGTTAAGGTGGCTAAGGAACTGGAGCAGATGGGCGCGGACGTTATATGCATAAAGGACATGGCGAATCTGCTGCTGCCCTATGATGCGTATTCGCTGATAAAGCGCATGAAGGAAGAAATAAGCGTGCCTATACATCTGCATACGCACAACACTTCCGGCACAGGCGACATGACTTATCTCATGGCCGTACAGGCGGGCGTGGATATAGTTGACTGCGCGCTCAGCCCCCTTGCAAACGGCACCAGCCAGCCCGCTACGGAGTCCCTTGTGGCAACGCTGAAGGGCACGGAGTACGACACAGGGCTTGACCTTGAAAAGATGGCCGTTGCCGCCAAGCATTTCCGCGGCGTTGCGCAGAAGCTGAAGGATGAAGGCTTCCTTGATCCCAAGGTGCTCAACGTTGATACGAACACGCTTATATATCAGGTTCCCGGCGGAATGCTTTCCAACCTTATCAGCCAGCTTAAGCAGCTGAATGCAGAGGATAAGTATTACGATGTGCTGGCGGAGATCCCCCGCGTACGCGAGGACTTTGGCTATCCCCCGCTGGTAACGCCTACCAGCCAGATAGTCGGCTCACAGGCCGTGCTTAACGTGGTTTCCGGCGGAAGGTACAAAACCTTCTCTAAGGAATCCAAGGCCCTGCTGCGCGGCGAATACGGCGCCCTGCCCGGAAAGGTGAATGAAGAAGTGCGCAGGAAGGCCATTGGCGATGCGGAAGTTATAACCTGCCGCCCGGCGGATCTGCTCAAGCCGGAGCTTGAAAAGTACCGCGAGGAGATAAAGGACGTTATGCGTCAGGAAGAGGACGTGCTGAGCTATGCACTGTTCCCGCAGGTGGCCATGAAGTTCTTTGAGCAGCGTAATAACCCCAAGCCCAAGGAAGAGCCTAAGGCGGAAGCCCCCAAGGCAGCACCGGCACCCGCGTCCGCGCCTGCAGTAGCGGTACCCGCGCAGAAGATGCCCATGCATCCCGAACTGCCCGCGAAGCACCTTTTCGTTGAGGATATAACGATAGGCCGCTGATAGGTAAAATCGAATAAATGACTGAATCCGCACCCGTGCAGCCGTAAAAAGCAGCGCAGGTGCGGTTGCTTTATAGTCGTTTGCGCCGAAAATTCAATACAATTATGGCAAAGCGGGAACCTGTATTGAAAGTGAGGGATTTTTTTATTATAATCCAAGCATGAATACCGCAATGATTGGGAGGTAAAGGATATGGCTGCGCAGAAGATAATGATTTGCGATGACCAGATAATGATACACGAAACCCTTGGCATGTATTTGGCAAACGAGGGCTTTGAACATATAAGCGCGATGGACGGCGAAGAAGCGTTGCAAAAATTTGAAACGGAGAAGCCTGATCTTATAATATTGGATATAATGATGCCCAAGCTTTCCGGCACGGACGTATGCCGTAAGCTTAGGGAAAAAAGCCGCGTGCCTATAATAATGCTAACGGCAAAGGGAGAAGAGATAGACCGGATACTTGGCCTTGAGCTGGGCGCGGATGATTACATAGTTAAGCCGTTCAGCGCGCGCGAAGTTGTGGCGCGGGTAAAGGCGGTGCTGAGAAGGCTTGCCATGGCGAAGGAGCACCCGCAGCAGGTGCTTCGCTTTGACGACCTTGAGATAAACATAAACAATTATGATGTCCGTGTAAAAGGCGAGCGTGTGCCTTTCACGCCGAAGGAAGTGGAGATATTCCAGCTTCTTGCATCGCACCCGGGCAAGGTATATGAACGGGAAACGATACTTTCGCTTGTGTGGGGCTATGATTTTTACGGCGATACGCGCGCAGTGGATACGCAGATAAAACGCATACGCCAAAAGCTGCCTGCGGAGGGAACGGTAAACTGGAGCATAAAAACGGTTTACGGCGTTGGGTACAAGTTTGAGGTAAGCAGATAATGAAGCATACTTTGCTTATAAAAACCGTATGCCTTGTGCTGTTCACGGTTATATTGAGCGCCGCCCTTACGGCGCTTGTTTTTCGCTATGCGGGCATAAAGAAATATGGTGAGCTGAAAACGAAGGAGCTTATACCGAGGGCTGAGTTTATATCGAGCCGCGCGGCAGACCTGATGGAAGGGATACTGAGCCGCAAGGATTTTGAAAACATAGTCAATTACGATAGGCGCATATGGGATGCTGCGCCGTATCTTTATACGGCTGACGGTACACTTTTCGGCAGCATTACGAACGACCAGCTTGAGGCGAATACTAACATGATAGCGCCGTATCTTGCGGGCGTGCTTGCGGGCAGAGAGGTCAGCGCCGTGGTAATGATGGGCGGCAGCAGGGCCGGCGTCGTGGTAGGCGAGCCTATAACCGCAAGCGACGGCGCGATAATGGGCGCGGTGTTCCTGGTAAAGCCAATGGACGAGCTCAGCACGGGCTGGGGCAACCTTACTTCATCGCTGCCGCTTGCCATGCTTTTGGTGGCGCTTATAATGGTGCCGGTGGCGTACTTTGGATCGCGCGGGCTTACAAAGCCGCTGAATAAGATGAACGAAGCCGCCGTAGCCATGACAAAAGGGGATTTTTCCGTGCGGGCTATTGAAAAAGGAGACGGCGAGGTGGCGCGGCTGGGCCACTCCTTAAACGAACTTTCAAGCGCGCTCAGCGGCACAATAGGCGCGCTTACGTTTGAGCGAAACCGGCTGAAAAGCGTGCTTGACGGGCTGCTGGAGGGCGTTATAGCCGTTAACGAAAGCGGAAAGATAATTCAGTTCAACCCCGCGTCCATAGCGCTTATGGGCTGCGCACATGGCGAAAGCATAGAGGATTCGCCAATGTATGGCGAGCTCCATTCCATGGTTGAACAGGTGCTTTCCGACGGCGTGAGCCGCAGGACGGAGCAAAGCTATAAGGAAGCCGTGCTGCGCTTCACAATATCCGCCCTTGGGACGGACGGCAAGAACGAAGGCGCCATAATAATGATACAGGACGTTACGGAGTCGGCGCGGCTTGAACAGACGCGGCGGGATTATGTTGCAAACGTGTCCCATGAGTTGAGAACGCCTATCGCATCCATACGCGGCCTGTCGGACGCGCTGTGCGACGGGCTGGTAAAGAAGGACGAGGACAGGCTGAGATACTATGGTTATATTCAGCATGAGGCCATGCGCCTTTCGCGCCTGATAGACGATCTGCTTGAACTGAGCCGGCTGCAATCGGGCACGGTTGCCATAGCGCGCTGCAAAATGAGCGTAAACGATTTGATATACGACGTTGCGGACAGATACGGCACAATCGCCAAGGATAACGGCAAAACGCTTTCCGTATCCATGCCTGAAGGCGAGCATGATGCGTACAGCAATCCTGACAGGTGCGAGCAGGTGCTCATAGCCCTGCTTGACAACGCCATAAAGCACAGCGCATCGGGCGAGGTTGACCTTAGCGTGGGCGAGGACGATCATAAATACACCATAAGCGTATCCAACCCCGGCGAAATAGCCGAAGAGGATATAGACCATCTGTTTGAGCGGTTCTATAAGGCGGACAGGGCGCATACAGGCGAAGGCACGGGCCTTGGCCTTGCAATAGCGAAGGAGATAATGGAGCTGATGGGCGAGCGCATATGGGCCGAAAGCAAGGATGGCCGCGTGGTGTTCAGCTTTACTGTTGCCAAGCGCCAAGGCACGGGAACGAATACGAACAAAGTGTGAAGTATACAGCAAATAGCTGCGGCGGGATTTGAAAAAAACTGTCGCGGTGTTATAATGTAATCAATGTATAAAACGGGAGGTAAACAACATGAGCAGCGGCAAAATATTGATAGCTGACGACGACAGAAACGTGCATGAGTCACTTGGCATTTATCTTAAATCCGAAGGATTTGAAACCGTGGACGTATATGACGGCGCGGCGGCGGTCAGCGCGCTGGACGGCGACATTTCGCTTTGCGTTATGGACATAATGATGCCCATCATGAACGGCATTGACGCCTGCAAGGAAATACGCAAAAATTCGCAGGTGCCAATAATTATGCTCACTGCCAAGGGCGAAGAAATAGACAGAATACTCGGCCTTGAGCTGGGCGCGGATGACTATATCGTGAAGCCCTTCAGCCCGCGCGAGGTCGTGGCAAGGATAAAGGCCGTGCTTAGGCGCACAAGCGAACAGCAGAGTAACGACGACGGCCGCGTTACCTTAAACGGCCTTGTTATAGACATTAAGAGCTATACCGTCACATTAAAGGGGCAGCCGGTAATATGCACGCCGAAGGAAATAGAAATCCTTTATATGCTTGCTTCAAACCCCGGACAGGTGTTCACAAGGGAGCAGCTGCTTAATAAGGTTTGGGGCTATGACTTCGCCGGCGAAACAAGAACCGTGGATACGCATATAAAGCGCATCCGTGCAAAGCTTGACAACACGGGCCTTAATTGGTCGATAAAGACCATATACGGCGTTGGCTATAAGTTCGAGGTAGAATAAAATTATGCTAAAAAGCGTGTTTTTCCGCAGGCTTGTTATAATGCTGTCCGTCGCAATGCTCATTGCGGCGGCCGTTATGCTTGGCGGCTATGTGTTTCTGAGCAAGGATGTTTATGCTGACATAAAGCTGGACGAGCTGCACCCTTCGCTTGATGCGGCGGAGCAGCTTGCCAAGGAATACATGGCGGGCGAAATAGATAAAGACGTGTTTGAACGGCTGGCTGCAAAGCTGCTGCCGTCCAATACCGGCACGGTGCTTTATCTTGACGCGGAAGGAAACACGCTTTTTTATGTGGACAGCCTGCTTAATACCGATGCGGAGGGCGCGAAAAAACTGCTGTATGAGCAGATACTTTCCGCCGAGGGCGGCGCGGACGTTAAGCAGAACCGGCTTAGAATGAAAGAGGACAGCTCCGCCCTTGCGCTGGGCTGCCCAATATTCGACGATGATGGAAACATACTCGGCGCGGTGGTCATGCTCAGTTCGCTTAAACTCGTTACCAACGCAACGGGGCGTATGTCCATGCTCGTGCTTATGCTCACCACGATAGCCATACCCGTGGCGCTGCTTATGATGGTTTGGCGTGCGAAGAACATTGCCGACCCAATACGCCGCATGAACGACGCCGCGAAGGCGATGGCAAAGGGCGATTTTGACATAAGGCTTGATGAAGATATTCCGGGCGAGGTCGGCGAACTTGCCGGTTCGCTCAATAACCTTTGCGCGGAACTTGACCATACTATTCGCCAACTCAGCAGCGAAAAGAGCCAGCTTGATCAGCTGCTGCAAAGCCTTACGGACGGCGTTGTGGCAATAGACGAGCACGGCACGCTCATACATTACAATTCCGCAATAATGCGCATGTTCGGTGCGGTCAGCGTATCAAAGCGCGAGGAATTGATACCCGACGAAAAGGTATGGAAGGTGTTTGACGAGGTTTTCAATTCCGGCAAGCCTCAGACCATAACCTACCCCATGGCTGGTGACAAGGTGCTGTGGATAACCATATCGCCTGTTGTAACGTCCAGCCGCGAACGCACGGGCGTTGTGGGCCTGTTTAAGGACATGACGGAGATGGAGCGGGTCGAAAAGCTCAGGCGGGATTATGTTGCAAATGTTTCGCACGAACTGCGGACGCCGCTCACCGCTGTAAGGGGATTGCTTGAGCCGCTTGCCGACGGAATGGTGAAGGATGAAGCGGACAGGCAGCGGTATTATAAGATAATGCTGCACGAGGTACTCAGGCTTTCGCGTCTTATAACGGACATGATGATGCTCAGCCGACTGCAATCCGGCACGGAATACATGGAGATAACCCGCGTGGACGTGAACGAGCTGGTGCAGGATATTGCAAGCGCGTATTCTTCAACGCTGGCCGATAAGGGCGTGAACTTAGTGCTTGACTGCCCGCGGCCTGTGCCCGATGCGATGACCGATCCGGACAGGATAGAGCAGGTGCTTGTTATATTGCTGGATAATGCCTCGCGCTACACGCCAAAGGGCGGCACCATAACAATATCCGCCCGCAATGCGAAGGAGAAAATACAGCTGTCTGTGACCGATACCGGCTGCGGCATACCTGAAAGCGATCTGCCGCATATATTTGAGCGATTCTATAAGGTGGATAAGTCCCATAGCGAAGGCGGCACGGGGCTTGGACTGTCTATAGCGCAGTTCATAATGGAAAAGCTTGGCGAAACGATGAGCGTTGAAAGCGAAGTCGGCAAGGGTACGCGTTTTACGCTTACTTTGCAGCGCTATGTACGCAACGCCATAGCATTGGGGCCGGCGGGCGAAAAGCATACCCGCTACGGCGACGATGACGAAAAGGATGAATACGTTCCCAACGACGCCGATATTCAAGATGATGACGATGTGGTGGATGCGCATTACGAGGTTATAGAGCAGCCGCAGAAGGCCGAAAAGCCACAAAAAGCCGAGAAAACGCAAAAGGCGGAAAAAACGCAGAATAAAGCGGAAAGGCAGGGCAAACGATGAGCCTTTGCAGCATATGCCCGCGAAAATGCGCTGCGGACCGCGCAAAAGCTCCGGGCTATTGCGGCGCGCGCGAAAAGGCGCATATTGCCCGCGCCGCGCTGCACCGCTGGGAGGAGCCGATAATAAGCGGCGAACGCGGCAGCGGCACCATATTTTTCTGCGGGTGCAACCTTAACTGCATATTTTGCCAGAACTATAAAATAAACCACAGTGTGATGGGCATAGAGGCGGATGAAGAAACGCTTTGCCGCATAATGCTCGATCTTCAGCATCAGGGCGCGCATAACATAAACCTTGTTACGCCCGCGCCGCATGTGCCGCTGATAGCGCGCACATTACCACTTGCGCGCCAAGCTGGGCTTACGATACCTGTAGTTTACAATACCAACGCATATGAAAACGTGCAAACGCTGAAAATGCTTGAAGGGCTTATAGACATATATCTGCCGGACTTTAAGTATGTCTCGGCGCCGCTTGCAAAGAAATACAGCGATGCGGAGGATTATTTTGCCATTGCTGCGCAGGCTATTGCCGAAATGTACAGGCAGGTTGGGAACATAAAGCTGGATGAAAACGGCATGGCGGCTTCCGGCGTGCTGATACGGCACATGGTGCTTCCCGGCTGCGTTGACGATACGCGGCGGGTGCTGGACTATGTTTCAGCCAATTACCCGAAAAATGTCTATATATCGATAATGAGCCAGTATGCCCCGCCGAAGGACGATCTGCCAAAGCCCATCAATCGCCGCATAACAAAAGGCGAGTACGACAGGGCTTTGGATTACGCCATAAGCAAGGGCTTTGAAAACGTGTTCATACAGCAGCGTAATTCGGCAGACCTTTCATACACGCCGGATTTTGACGCGGACGTAATATTTGACCCAATAAAGCGGGCATAAAACCGGCAAAACAAGGGCAAATATGAACGGATTATTAACTTTAGTAATATTTGCTTAAAAAAGATTGCAAAGCGCAACATATAGTGTTACCATAACATCAGCGAAAGAAAGCGGGTCGTGACAATCGCAGTCATCTTCATTATTGTTTTCCTCCAACCATAAACAATCGGTGAATGGCGGGAAGGGGCAATCCGCAGTTCACCACCAATAGCTGACGACCCGAATCAAAGAGACTCTTAACATGGGTCTCTTTTTTTATGCATATGAATAACGGAACAAAACCGCTGAAGGGGGAACGGAAGCATATGGGGCGCATGAGGACGGCATTTAACGCGGCTATGGCGGCAATTGTGGCCGCGTTTATGGTAATAATGAGCATACAGGCGTATAAGGAGCTGTTTGTACGGGAGACAGAGCCGCCTGCGAAGCAGCGCACGGGCATAATAAACGTTTGGCATGTGGTTAAATACAAGCCGTATTACGGCAGCGTAAGCACAATAATGGCCGATGCCGCAAGAAAGCTTGAAAAAAAGGAATACGGAGTGTTTTACAGCGTGGAAGGAATGATGGAGGAGGAATACGCAAGGCGGATCGAACGCGGCGAAAAGCCGGACGTGATATCCTTCCCGGCGGGGCTTATAGATGCGGACGGGCTCAGCGAGCTTGACGCGGGGAACTATGCCGAAATAAGCGGCGAACTGCTGCGTGCGGGCAGCAGTGAAGGCAAGCTGTATGCAATACCATATGCGCAAAGCCCATGCGTGCTGATAGAGAACAACGAACTATCAAAGAAAATAGGAATAAACTTAGATGAAGGCAGCGTGGATGCGGCGGCTATACTTGCGGCGGTAAACGGGGCGGACGGCGGCGCGATAAAACAAAGCACACTGTCCGGCAGGGCGGAAAGATGGGCGCTGATTGGCGCGGAGGGCCAGTGCCGCGACACGGCGGCGTTTAAGGAAGGCAAGGCGGCGCTTTGCATAGACGATGTGCGTACGGCGCGCGAGCTGAGCATGCTGAGCGAGCGGGGGAAGGGATTTAACTATACTGTGCACGGCATAATGGGGCAGCACGGCAACGCACAGCTTATCGCAATACCGTATACCGAGGACGAATGGGTGAAGGAACATGCCGAAAAGCTTATACAGCTTTTATTAACGCCAAAGTATAGCCTGAAGATAGCCCAAACGGGGCTTTATCCGTCGGCGCCATTTGAGGATAAGGCGGAGAGCGCAAGTCCTGCGGATGCGCAGGACTTGCTCAACGGCGTGCCGTGCGCAAACGCATTTTTGCTGAACAGGTATAAGGACGCCATTGCGGAGGAAGCCGCACGCGCACTTTCGGGCGATAGCGGGGCGAATGAGGCCATAGTTAAAAGATATGGCGAGCTTTTTGACTGAGTATTGTGAAAAGGGCAAAAATAAAGTAAAATTAAGCTTGGTATAATACTGCTTGTTGGGAGAATGAGTAATGAAAGGACTGCCTATTGAATTAAAACGGATGCTTGATGCGCTCGGTGCAAAGGAGAATGTGCCTATGGCGCAGTACACCTCCTTCAAAACGGGCGGCAGCGTGCGCATATTGGCCGAGCCGGACACGGCGGAGCATACTGCTGAGCTTATGCGCCTGATAGAGGCGGCTGGCGTAGAGCATTACGTTATAGGCAACGGCACAAATCTTTTGATAAGCGATAAAGGGCTTGATGCGATAGTTGTGCGCATAGGCGAGAAAATGGCGAACGTTGAGCGCAGCGGCCGCACGATAATCGCAGGTGCGGGTGCAAGCTATGCGGCAATGGCAAAGCAAAGCGTGCAATGGGGCCTGATGGGCCTTGAATGGGCGGCGGGCATACCGGGCACGGTGGGCGGCGCGGTTGCAATGAACGCCGGCGCATACGGCGGGGAGACCGCAGACACGCTGAAAACCGTTACCTATGCGGAAAACGGCGCAATAATAAAAGAAACCGTGGATAAAACCGCGTTTGGATACAGGCTGAGTCCGTATTGCGCGCCGGAACGCATAGTGATAGAGGCGGAGTTTGAACTGAACGACGATGACGGCAGCGCATACGAAAAAATGACGGACTACAATAAGCGCAGGCGCGAAAAGCAGCCCATAAACTATCCCAGTGCCGGCAGCGTATTCAAGCGGCCTGAAGGCCACTTTGCAGGCGCATTGATAGAACAGGCCGGGCTGAAGGGAACACGCATAGGCGGCGCGGAGGTTAGTACGCTGCACGCGGGTTTTATAATAAACGCAGGCGGGGCAACATCGCGCGATGTATACGAGCTGATACGATTAGTGCAGCAAAAGGTGAAGGAACACAGCGGCGTGCAGCTTGAAACGGAAGTAAAGCTGCTTGGTGAATTCTAAGGAGGAACGGATGGAACTTATAATAGTCACAGGCCTGTCCGGCGGAGGAAAAACGCAGGCGCTCAGGTGCCTGGAGGACATGGGCTATTTCTGCGTGGACAATCTGCCGTGCGCAATGGTGGGCGGATTTGTGCAGCTTTGCCGCGATTCAAAGCCGCCCGTTGAAAAGGCCGCCGTGGTTATAGACAGCCGCGAAAGCGTTTTCGCCGGGGAGGTGCAGCAGGCTCATATGCAGCTATGCATGCTGCCTGTCAATTTCCATATACTGTATCTTGAATGCCGCGACGGCGTGCTTGAACGGCGCTATAACGAAAGCCGCCGCCCGCATCCGCTTAATCGCGACATACGCGAAGGCATAAAGGAAGAACGCGAGCTGCTCTCTTTCTTCCGCGACAGGGCGGAATACATAATAGACACGAGCGACTTAAAGCCGATGGAGTTAAGAAGAAAGCTTGAAGAATACTTCAACGGGGATAAGAAGGCCGAGTTCCAGTTGATAATAGAAAGCTTTGGCTATAAGCGCGGTGTGCCGTTTGAGGCGGATATGGTATTTGATATGCGCTTCAGCCCAAATCCGTTCTATGAAGCGGAATTGAGAGGGCTCAGCGGCAGGGACAAGCCCGTGCGGGACTTTATTGAGGCGGACGAGACATACGAAAGCTTTATAAACCAAACCGAAGCGATGCTGAGGGAGCTTATTCCCGCGTTTGTAAAGCAGGGCAAGCGCAGGCTGCTCGTGGCTTTCGGCTGCACGGGCGGCAGGCACCGTTCCGTATGCGCAGCGGAGGAAATGCACAAAAGATTGAAGGACAGCTACTCGTCCCGCCTTATACACCGCGATGCGGGCATAGAGGCGGCGGACATACAGGAGCGCACAGGAGGAAAGGGAGAAAGCTGATGTCTTTTTCATCCACGGTAAAGGACGAATTGGTCGGCATAAAAACGCAAAGCCGCGAAGAAAGGCTTAGCATATTGTGCGGCCTGACGCATACCGCGGCGGCGGTTACGCTGGGCCGAGGCGGATTGGGCATAGAATACGTGAGCGAAAGCGAAAACGTGGCGGAGCTTGCCCGCGCACTAACGGCGGAGCTGTATGGCCTTAACGCTTCGTTTTCCACCCGTAAGCAGGAAGGATTGAAGCGCAGCAGCATAATCGTGCATGTTTCCGGCGAAGGGTGCAGGCAGCTGCTTATTGATTGCGGCAGCCTGCCAAATGATGACAACGAGGATTTTCAGCCCGGCAAAATACCCGAAAGCATGGCCGAAAGCGACGAGCGCATGCGCTGCCTGCTGCGCGGCGCATTCCTTGGCGGCGGCTCCGTGAGCGATCCCAAGAAGGGCTATCATCTTGAAATAGTCACGCGGCAGGAAAATTTTGCGGACACTTTGCGCGCCGCGGCGGAAGGCTACGGCATCCGCGCCAAGGTGACGGCAAGGAAGGCGAACTATATTTTTTATCTTAAGGAAGGCGAAAGCGTATCCGATTTTCTCAGCCTTGTCGGCGCAATGAACGGCACAATGGAATTTGAACAGATACGCGTGCTGCGCTTCATGGCGAACGACATAAACCGCCGCACCAATTTTGAGGATGCGAATATGCAGAAGGCGGCTATGGCGTCAGCCCAGCAAAGGATGGATATACAGCTTATAATAAAAGAACAGGGCATAGAAAGCCTTGGCGATAAGCTTAGGCAAACGGCGGAAGCAAGGATAAATAACCCCGAAGCTACGCTGACAGAGCTTGCGAAGGAGCTGGACATAACAAAATCCTGCCTTACGCACAGGCTTAAAAAGCTGTCCCAAATGGCGGAAGATATACGCCTTCACGGCAGCGGGGCAATGGAAGGAACGGGAGAGGAGAATATATGAGCGGCTTTACGCATCTGCATGTGCATACGGTATACAGCCTGCTTGACGGGGCGTCCAAAATACCGGCGCTTGTTTCGCGCGCGAAGGAACTGGGCATGGATTCCATTGCCATAACAGATCACGGCGTGATGTACGGCGTGATAGATTTCTATAAGGAATGCACAAAGCAGGGCATAAAACCAATACTCGGCATGGAGGCCTATGTTGCTCCGGCCTCGCTTTACGATAGGGAGGGCGCAAGGGAATACAACCACCTTATTTTGCTTGCAAAGAACCAAATCGGCTATAAAAATCTTATGAAACTGAGCTCCATAGCTTTTGTGGACGGGTTTTATTATAAGCCGAGGATTGATTACGATATACTTGAAAAGTATCACGAAGGGATTATCTGCCTTTCCGCGTGCCTTGCGGGCAGCATACCGCAGGCGCTGCTGAACGGCCGCTACGATGATGCGCATGCGCTTGCGCTCAGGCTCAAACGCGTATTTGGCGATGATTTTTATATTGAACTGCAAAACCACGGCCTGCCGGAACAGCTGGAGGTGCTGCCAAAGCTTGCAAATTTGGCGCGGGAGCTGAACATAAAGGCCGTTGCCACGAACGATATCCATTATGTGGACAAGGCTGATGCCGAGGCGCAGGATCTTCTGCTTTGCATACAAACGGCTAAATACGTGGATGATGAAAACCGCATGCGTATGAGCGCGGATGAGTTCTATCTTAAAAGCGAAGAAGAGATGCGCGCCGCGCTGAAAGGATATGAATATGCCGTTGAAAATACGCGCGAGGTTGCGGATAAGTGCAACGTGACCATTGCTTTTGGCGAAAGGCATCTGCCCGGCTTTACGGCGCCGGACGGCATGGATAATTTTGAATATCTTAAAAAGCTTTCCGAAGAAGGGCTTGAGAAGAAAATGCCCGATGCCGATGATGCCGCGCGTGAGCGGCTGAATACGGAGCTTGAAATAATCCACAAAATGGACTTTGTGGACTATTTCCTTATAGTGCGGGACTTTGTGGCATTTGCGCACAGCAAGGGCATATCGGTGGGCCCCGGCAGAGGAAGCGGCGCGGCGAGCCTTGTTGCATATTCGTTGGACATTACGGACGTTGACCCGCTTTTGTACGACCTTCCGTTTGAACGTTTCCTTAATCCGGAGCGCGTATCCATGCCGGACTTTGATATAGACTTCTGCGTTGAAAGGCGGCAGGAGGTAATAGACTACGTTGTTGAAAAATACGGCAAGGATAACGTGTCCCAGATAATCACGTTTTCGACCCTTGCGGCAAGGGCGGTTGTGAAGGACGTTGGCCGCGCGCTGAGGGTGCCGCTGCAGGACGTTAACAGAATAACCAAGCTTATCCCAAGGACAGTCGATATGACGCTGAGCAAGGCGCTTGAAGTATCGGCGGAGCTGAAGGAGCTTTACGATAACGATCCGATGGTGACAAAGCTTATAGACCTCTCCTTAAAGCTCGAGGGCCTGCCAAGGAATCCCGGCACTCACGCGGCGGGCGTTGTTATAAGCGCGGAGCCTATAAGCGAATTTGTGCCGCTTCAGCGCAACGGGGACATTATTACAACTCAGTTTTATAAAGAAATTATAGAAGAACTGGGCCTATTGAAGATGGACTTCCTTGGGCTAAGAACGCTTACCGTAATACGCGATACGCTTGATTTTATACGGGAGCAGGGCAAAAAGGTGCCTGATAAGGAACTTAAGGACTATACGGACAGGCGCGTATATGAAATGATATCCGCGGCCGATACGGACGGCGTGTTCCAGCTTGAATCCGCGGGCATGAAGCAGTTCATGCTGCAGCTTAGGCCAGGCTGCCTTGAAGACCTTATCGCGGGAATTTCGCTTTTCAGGCCCGGCCCAATGGACCAGATACCCAAGTATCTTTCCGGCAAGAACCATCCGGATCAGGTAACGTATCTTAGCGAAAAGCTTCGCCCCGCGCTTAAAGCAACGTATGGCTGCATGGTATATCAGGAGCAGGTCATGCGCATTGTGCGTGACGTGGCGGGCTATTCGATGGGCCGCAGCGACCTTGTGCGCCGCGCAATGGCAAAAAAGAAGCACGATGTTATGCAGAAGGAAAGGCATAACTTTGTGTACGGCATAGAGGAAAACGGCGTTGTAAGTGTGCCGGGAGCCGTGCGGAACGGCGTTGATGCGGACACGGCGAATAAGATATTCGACGCTATGGCGGACTTTGCCTCCTATGCGTTCAATAAGCCGCATGCGGCATGCTACGCCGTGCTTGCGTACAGAACGGCTTATCTTAAAGTATATTACCCGGTTGAATTCATGACGGCAATGCTGAATAGCTTCATCAGCAATGTCGACCAGCTTGCGGGCTACATAAGCACCGCGCGCCGCATGGGCATAACAGTGCTGCCGCCGGACATAAATAAAAGCCGCGAAAAATTCAGCGTGGAGGATGGCAAGATTCGCTTCGGCCTTGCGGGTATACGCAACGTGGGCGAAGGGGCGATGAAGGATATTATAAAAGAGCGCGATTGCGGCGGAAGCTTCAAGGATTTCATGGACTTTGCAAACCGTGCGGGGGATATAAACAAGCGCATGGTGGAGGCCATGATAAAGGTTGGTTGTTTCGACAGCACAGGCGCAAAGCGCTCCCAGCTGATGGCGGTGTACGAGAAAGCGCTTTCGCTTGCCGCGGGGGACAGGAAACAGGCCGCGGCGGGGCAGATGAGCCTTTTTGACCTTGGCGGCGGGGAAAGCATAAGAAGAAGCTTTGTTGAACTGCCTGATATTGCGGAATTTGCGGAAGCGGAAAAGCTTGATATGGAGCATGAAACGCTCGGCATATATCTTAGCGGGCATCCGCTCAATGACTATGCGGATATACTTGCCTCCCTTCCGGATACGGCGGTTAAGCTCAGCGGTAAAGGCGGCGAAGAAAATGTTGAAATAGGGCCGCAAGAGGGTGACAAAGTAAAAATTGGTGGTATAATAACACACGTTCAAAGAAAACTTACGCGCTCCGGCAGCGGAATGATGGCGTATTGCACGCTGGAGGACACCACGGGTTCAATAGAATGCATGGCTTTCCCGTCGGTGTTCACAAAGTATTCAAGCCTTTTGAACAGCGATTCAAAGGTGATAATTTCCGGCAAGCTGAACGTGCGCGATGAGCAGGAGAACATGATTTTGATAGACGATGTGCAGCCGCTTATGAAGCGCAGCGCATCGGAAAAGATTTACCTTAGGCTGGATACGCAGGACAAGCCGCTTATGGACAGGCTTATGAGCGTGCTGCGCCGCTTTCCCGGCAATGTGCCAGTAATACTGCATGACCCGAACACCAAGCGCACGCAGCTTGCGCCTAAGGAATTGTTTGTTAATCCCTCCGGAGCCGTAAAGGATGTCCTTTGCGAACTTCTGGGACAAGATAATGTGAAAATCAAAAAGGGAGAATAGTTTTTATGAAAAAGATCGGAGTACTTACAAGCGGAGGAGACACGCCGGGCATGAACTCGGCAATTCGTGCCGTGTTTAAGGAAGCGGATGCACGCGGAATGGACGTTATGGGCATATTCCATGGCTACAAGGGACTGATAGAGGGTCGCATACGCCAGCTTACCCATGAGGACGTGGCAAACGTTATGCATAAGGGCGGCACGGTACTAAGGACCGCGCGCAGCAGCGAATTTATGCAGGACGGCGGCTTTGAAAAGGCACTGAACATGCTGCATGCATACGATATAGACGGCCTTATAATAATCGGCGGAGACGGCAGCTACCGCGGCGCAAAAAAGCTTTATGAAAACGGCATAATGACAATCGGCCTGCCCGGCACCATAGATAACGATATGGGCTATACCGATTTTACTATCGGCTTTACCACGGCCGTTAACACTATAACCGATGAAATATACAAGATACGCGATACCATGCGCGCGCACGACCGCGTGGGCGTGGTTGAAGTCATGGGCCGCAACTGCGGCGATATCGCGCTGTGGTCCGGCGTAGCCGGCGGCGCGGACATGATAATTGTGCCCGAAGTTCCCGTGGACTGGGAGGACTGCGCAAAGCAGCTTGTAAAGAACAAGCTACGCGGCCAGCTTACAAGCATTGTTATAATAGCCGAAGGCGCAGGCAGAGCGGAGGATTTTGCCCGCTTTGTGAACGAGCATACGGACGTTGAGGCCAAGGCCATAGTTCCCGGATACATACAGCGCGGCGGCAACCCCACCGCATTTGACAGGGTGCTTGCGGCAAGGCTTGGCCAGCGCGCGGTGGAGCTGCTTGCAGACGACATAGGCGGCCGAGCCGTTGGCATAAAGGACAACAAGATAATTGACGTGAGCATAGAGGAAGCGGTTGAAATGCCGGATCACTTTGACGAAAAGCTATTTCACTTCAACTCCGTGCTTGCAAGATTTTAATATGTAAAGGATACGCGCAATGACTAAACGGATGAAAGCGGCCGGGCCTGTGAACCGGAACGACGATATTGAATTGAATATAGATTCTCTCGGTTCCGAAGGGCAGGGCGTTGGCAGGTATGAAGGCCTGGCGGTTTTTGTGCCGTTTGCGCTGCCCAATGAGCATATTAAGGCGCATATAATAAAGGCGGCGTCAAATTATGCCGTAGGCAAGCTTACTGCCGTGGAGGTTCCAAGCAAGGACAGGCGGGAGCCGCGCTGCTCCTCCTTCACGCGCTGCGGCGGATGCAATCTGCTGCACATGGATTACGCGGCGCAGCTTGAATACAAGCGCAATGTTGTGGCGAATGCGCTTATGCGCATAGGTAAGGTAGCCTCACCGCATGTTAAGCGTACCATCGGCATGGAGCACCCGTATCATTACCGCAATAAGGCTGCGTTCCCATTTGCGATGGTTGATGGGCGTATGTGCTTCGGCTTTTTTGCCCCGCGCAGCCATAGGCTCGTTCCGATAGACGGCTGCCTTATTGAAAACAGGGCGCTGTATAACGTTGCGCAGGCCGTGCATTGTTGGGCGGAAGAAAACGACATTGCCCCATACGACGAGCAAACCGGCGGCGGCACGCTGCGCCACGTTGTTGGCAGAATAACCACCACGGGCGACATTATGGCCGTTATAGTGACCAAAGGGCAGCCGAAGAAGCTGAATGCGCTTGAGAATATGCTGACGGAGCGCTGCGAAGGGCTGAAGTCAATAATACTCAACCGCAACGACGAAGCCACAAACGTTATCCTTGGCGATAAGTACGAAACGCTTTGGGGGGACGATACGCTTACGGAGGAGCTTTGCGGCTTCAAGTTTGAGATAAGCGCGGCGTCTTTCCTTCAGGTGAATCCTATACAGACGGAGAAGCTTTATGCTCAGGTGGAAGCGTTTTTTCCCGAGCGGGACGGCTTTGAGGCGATGGACGTATACTGCGGCGCAGGCACTATATCGATGGTCATATCCAAACACGCGTCCCATGTAACGGGCATAGAGAACGTGCCGAGCGCGGTGGAGGATGCACGGCGCAACGCGGCCATGAACGGCGTTACAAACGCGGACTTTATATGCGCCGATGCGGCTGCTGCGCTGCCGGAGCTGATAGCAAAGGGCGCAAGGCCGGGCGTGATAGTGCTCGATCCGCCGCGAAAGGGCTGCGATAAAGCGGTGCTCGATGCGGTGACGGCAAGCGGGGCTGAGCGCATAGTCTACGTTTCCTGCGACCCAGCCACCCTCGCGCGCGACGTAAGCATACTTACCCAGTCCGGCTATTCCCTCCAGTCCGCCCAGCCCGTGGATATGTTCCCGCAGACTGCGCATGTTGAGACGGTTGTCTTGCTTTCCAAGGGAGAGATCGACTCGAAAAAGGTTCGGGTTGAGTTCTCTTTGGAAGATATGGATATGTCCGAGTTCCAAGATGGAGCAACCTATCCGCAGATCAAGGAGTATGTTTTGGAGCATACCGGGTTAAAGGTTTCCAACCTTTATATTTCTCAGATAAAGAGAAAATGCGGACTGGAAGTCGGCAAGAACTACAATCTGCCGAAGTCCGAGGATTCCAGACAGCCACAATGCCCACCGGAGAAGGAAAAAGCAATCCGAGAAGCATTCAAATATTTTGGGATGATCTAACATCCAGCAAAATGGAGGTTTCTTATGGATAGATTGATTTCTTGTGAGTTCAACATGGATAATGCCTGTGTGGAACTGAAATTCTTAGATGGCAGTATGCGTGCCATTGATACCATCGCTGTTGAGAATGAGGTTGTGAAATACCTGATTTCCGGGGTTGAGCTGTTCCCGTGTGAGGAGCAAAGGATGCAGAAGCGCTTTGCAAAGGTGGTTGCGTATAGGTTTCCCGCTCAGCAAAAGGTGCTCACGCAATTTGATGAATGCGGGGCGTCTGTCGGGACGGCGGCTCTTCTGGCGCGGGAATCCGAGCGGGAGGGGCGCTTATGAATCAGAAAACGGTTATTCTGTCCTGCAGTTCGCTGAAGGACTATGTCGAAGCGGCGCAGCGGGCGGTGGGGACGGCGTTTCCAGTGATCTACCTCAACCGCGTCTATCACCGCGACCCGCAGGAGATGCGGGAGCATGTTCTCGAGGAGCTTGGCCGTCTGCCGGAGGATGTCGGCACGGTATTGGTTTCGATGGGCTTTTGCGGCGGCTCGTGGGAAGACGTGGAGGTGCCCTGCCGCGTGGTGCTGCCGCGGATCGACGACTGCGTCTCCCTCCTGCTCCAGACCACGGACGAGCCCGTCAGCGATCTGAAGGAGCCGGGGCATCTCTATGTCCGCGAGAAGGATCCGCGGCGCGAGTCGTTTCACGCCATCTTCGACCGCCTGACCCAGGACGTAGGCGAGGAGACGAAGCGGCGCTATCACGCCGACTGGATGCGGCTCTACAGCCGGATCGACATCATGGACACCGGGCTCAACGACTGCCGCCGCCCGGACTACCGCGCGGTTGTGCAGGCCGACGCCGACTGGCTGGGTGCGTCGCTCGGCTATGTCCCCGGCGGCACGCACCTGCTGGAAAAGCTCTTCTCCGGCCGCTGGGACGGCCAGTTCCTCGTTCTCGAAAAGGGTACCCGCACAAATCGCGAACAGATTCTGATCTAAAATGGTACGGATTCCATGCGGAATCCGTACCCGAAGTCTCACAGAGTTCGCGGCCTAAAGGCTGCGAATAAACTGAAATCCGTTTTTTTGCGGCGGCGTGTACGTCAAAAGAACACTCTGCGCGGAGAGAGTATATTTTTGTGTGCTGCACACACAAAAATGCGCTGTTCGGAGCGATGAGCCAATAAGACAAAGAATCGGATTCCGAAAGGAATCCGATTCTTTGTCTTATTGCAAAAGGCCGCTCTGCGCCATCGAGACGAAATCGTCGTCGGCGACGATGATGTGGTCGGTGAGACGGATGCCCATCGTCGCGAGCGCGTCGCGCACCTGCAGGGTCATCTGCCGGTCGGACGCGGAGGGGAGGGCGATGCCGCTCGGATGGTTGTGCGCGAGCAGGACGCTCGACGCGCCGCTGAGCAGCGCGTGCTCCACGATCTGGCGCAGCGTGACGGCGGCCATGTTCACCCCGCCCTCGGAGAGACACCGGCAGCTGAGGAGCTTGCCCTTCCCGTCGAGACAGGCCTGATACAGAAGCTCCCGCCGCTCGTGGCGCAGCAGACGCATGAAATACCGCCCGCTCGCGTCCACGGAGTTGAGAATCGTCTCCTGCGGGGCGTGGCGGTGCGTGTACTGGCTGACCGCGGGCACAAGCGTCAGCAGCAGAGCTGCGCCCTCGCCGACGCCCGTCACCTTCATCAGCTCCTCACGCGGGGCGAGGAGCACCCGCTCAAGCGAGCCGAAGCGGTCGAGCAGCGTGTGGGCCAGCTCATTCGTGTCGCGCCGCGGGATGGCGTAGTAGAGCAGCAGCTCCAGCACCTCGTGCTCCGCGAAGCTGTCCAGTCCGTGGCGGGCGAAGCGCTCCTTCATGCGCTGGCGGTGCCCGTCGTGCAGACCCATTTTTTGTCCCCCCATTTCCCGGCTTTGTCCCGATAATATCTCGCATTGTATCACATTTTCCCGGATTTTACAAGTACGGCCCCGCCGCCCTTTACGGAGAGAAAAATTTGTGCTACAATAAAAAATACTATTACCAAAAGGAGCGCCGCCGATCACTGCAACGGTCCTGTTCCTGAAAAATGTCTCCGGATGCTTTACAGGTGATTATGTCACAGCCATGTCCGGGGC
>OLNF01000279.1_pt1 | contig 43213 bp, 39 predicted proteins | sample 1673061 | NCBI WGS metagenome assembly OLNF01 (sample SAMEA3136751, study PRJEB25190) | human gut metagenome
AGTTCCGCACCAGCAGCTGCCTTGTCGATGAACGCCCGGTGTGCGAGGAGGCCGCCAAGCGCGGCATGCGCGTGCTGCTGGACGGCGTGTTCAACCACACAGGCGACGACAGCCTGTATTTTAACCGCTACGGCCGCTACGACAGCGTGGGCGCGTATCAAAGCCCCGATTCCCCCTATGCCGGGTGGTTCACCTTTGAGCGTTTTCCGGATAAATACAAGTGCTGGTGGGGCGTGGATACCCTGCCCGAGGTCAACAAGGACAACGAGGACTACCGCCGGTTCATCCTGGCGGAGGACGGCGTGGCGCGCCGCTGGATGCGCGCGGGCACAGCCGGCTGGCGGCTGGATGTGGCGGACGAGCTGCCCATGCGCTTTCTGCGCGATCTGCGCACCGCCGTCCGCACGCAGGATGCGCAGGCGGCGCTGCTGGGCGAGGTATGGGAGGACGCAAGCAACAAGGTCGCCTACGGCGCGCAGCGCTGCTACTGCCTGGGCGATACGCTGGACAGCGTGATGAATTATCCCCTGCGCGAAGCCGCCATCGGCTTTGTCACCGGCGCGCTGGACGCCTATGCCTTCTGCCGCCGGGTGGAAAGCCTGCGGGAAAACTATCCTCTGCCCTTCTTCTATTCGCTGATGAATCTGATGGGCAGCCATGACCGCGCGCGCCTGCTGAACGTGCTGGCGGGCGAAGCCTGGGAGCAGGTGGATCCGCTGGAGCGCGGGGGCTGCCGCCTGAGCGATGCGCAGCGCGCGCTGGCCATCCGCCGCCTGGCCGAAATGTGGAAGCTCTACGCCGCCCTGCCCGGCATGCCCAGCGTCTATTACGGCGACGAGGCGGGGATGGAGGGCGCAGCCGATCCCTTCTGCCGCTTCCCCTATCCCTGGGGACGCGAGGATGCGCAGGTCATGGCCATCACCCGTGAGGCGCTGGCGCTGCGCGCGTCCCGCCCCATCCTGCGCCGCGGCGCGCTGCAGCTGCACCCCGTCGACCGCGACACCGTGCGCATTCGCCGCTTTGCCTACGCAGGCTGCGACGTGTTCGGCGAGCCGCTGGACGACGCGGAATTTGAAATCAACGTGCACGCGATCCACGGCTGATTTTTCTTGACATCCCCTTTTCTTTGCGCTAAGATAACAATATCGAGAAACGGCAGACTGCGCGAAAGTGATGAATCTCAATCGGCGCAGTTTCTGTTTTCTCGGAAATTGGAGCGGTCTAAATTGTCCGTTTCACACTGAAGGAGGCATTTTGATGCTGATTTCCACCAATTCCGGTCTTTACAGCGCCCGTCCCAACGATCTGCGCGTGCCCATGGCCGAGGCCATGGATTTCTTTGGCCGCGCGGGCTTTGAGGCGGTGGACGTAAACTTTGCCGCCACCATTTATGACGAGCCTGAAAAGCATGAACCCATCCTGGACGGCGACTGGCAGCAAAATCTGGATACCGTGCTGGCCGCCATCCGCCGCAATAATCTGGTGGTCTCCCACACTCACCTGCCCTTCTATAACTATGAGATGGACGACAAGGAGCGCCTGGCCTTCTGCCAGCAGATGACCTGCCGCGCCATCGACGCCTCGGCCTATATCGGCGCGAAATACGCCGTCATCCACCCCCAGCGCGACGCCGAAAAGCACACGCTGATTGACCGCACGGTGGCGCTGCTGACCCCCTTTAACGAATACGCCAAGGCCCGCGGCGTAACCCTGTGCGTGGAAAACATGTACACCACCTATCCCGAGGAGCTGCGCGAGATCGTGGACCGCATGGCGTGCGGCGCATGCTGGGATGTGGGTCATGCCAATTTCGGCAAGCATCCACAGTATGAAGGCATGACCCTGCTGGGCAAGCGCATCCGCGTGCTGCACCTGCATGATAACTACGGCACCCGCGACGACCACAGCATGCCCTACTTTGGCACCATCGATTGGGACGAAATCATGCGCGCGCTGCGCGATATCGGCTATGAGGGCACGTTCAACTATGAGGTGGCCGCCACGCACCTGCCCATGTCCCTGCGCGAGGATCATGCGCGCTATCTGGTGGACGCAGCCAAGATGCTGCTTGGGCGCTGACGCCGCGCTGCATGTAGAAAAATTTCCTTTGTACCGGTTGAAAATACAGTTGACAGCCGCGTCTTTCCGCGTTATACTGGCAATAGTTCAATCGTTATTCTTTCCCGATACAAGGGAATTTTATTTTCAGGCAATTTGGAACGGTCTAAAATCTCAAGGGAGGCTGTGCGCACATGATCACCATCCGCGAAATCGCCGCCATCGCAGGCGTTTCCCGCAGCACGGTGTCGCTGGTGCTCAACAACAGTCCCCTGGTCAAGGCCGAAACGCGCGAAAAGGTGCTGGCCGTCATTCAGGATACCGGCTATGTGCCCAACAGCAACGCCCGCAACCTCAGCTGGCGCGCCACCAAGTGCCTGGGTATCGTCATCCTTTCCGATCAGAAGCGCTCCGCCAGCTATGATTATTCGCAGTCGGTGGGTTTGTTTTCGCTCAACGTCATGCAGGGGCTGATTGACCGCCTGGCCGACAGCGAATACAGCGTGATCATCGAGTATTTTCTGCCCAGCGCCGCTCCCGGCGCGCCGCAGCTTCCCAAGCTCCTGCGCGAGCGCAAGGTGGACGGCGTGTTCCTGCTGGGCGGCTTTCTGGACGGCCATCTGCTGCCCGACTGCCTGGCCACGGGCATCCCGCTGGTGGCGGTGGGCATCGATTCGCCCTCTACCCTGTGCGACTGCGTAATATCCAACCTGGAGGGCGGCACCTATGACGCGCTGATGGCGCTTTATCAGCGCGGCCGCCGCAAGATCGGCCTGATGAACTGCCCGCACACCTTCCTGTCCGCGCAGCCGCGCCTGCGCGCCATGCAGCGCTTCTGCCGCGATACGGGCACGCCCTTCCAGCCGGATATGGTGCTCTACGGCCAGCACAACAACGGCGAAAGCGCCTGCCAGGCGCTGCGCGAAAGCTGGCAGGCGGGCCGCCGTTTCGATGGGCTGGTGGGCGCTAACCCCCAGGCCGCCTTGGGTGCGATGCGCTTTCTGTACGAGACGGGTCTGCGCGTGCCGCAGGACGTTTCCATCATCTCCTACGAGGATAACTCCCTGTGCGGCTACGCCACGCCGCCGCTGACGGCCATTAACATCCGTCAGGATGCCATGGGCACGCAGGCGGCGGAGATGATGCTCTCCCGCCTGGCCGATCCCAAGCAGCCCATGCGCTCCATCGTGGTGCCTTCCTATATGGTTGAGCGCGAAAGCGTTTAACATAAAAAACCCGATCTTTTTTCTTATTTTCAGTTTTTAGACCGGTACAAAAAGTCAAAAAGGAGCCGAAAGCAGCTATGATTTCCGCTACTGTTCCCTCTTTGCAGTATGATGTGCTTGTGGTGGGCGGCGGCCCGGCGGGCGTTGGCGCGGCGGTTGCCGCGGCGCGTATGGGCGCGCACACCGCCCTGCTGGAGCGCAGCGGCCTGCTGGGCGGCATGCTCACCGCCGGGCAGGTACAGCCCATCCTGGGCAATGTCGCCCCAGGCAGCTTTTATGATGAAATCGTCGCCCTGCTGGCCGAGGGCCATGAGGACGTGCCGCTGATCGCCACGCGCAACGGGCGCGAAATCCACGTGGATGTGGAAGAAGCCAAGGAGCGCCTGCTGCGCCTGACGCACGAAAGCGGCGTGGAAATCTTCCTGCACACCCCGGTGGTGGAGGTGCTCAAGGACGGCTCCCGCGTAACGGGCGTGCTGGCAGGCACGGCGCTGGGTCTGCAGGAGCTGCACGCCAGCGTAGTTATCGACGCGACGGGCGACGGCTTTGCCGCGATGCGCGCGGGCGCGCAGTATCACATCGGCCGTGAGCAGGATGGCCGCTGCCAGCCTGTAACCATCGAGTTTCTGGTCGATCATTTGGATGAAAGCCGCGCGCTGTCCTGCTTTGGCGGCAGCGATCCCGTCACCCTGCCCGACGGCAAAAAATACAGCCAGCTGTGCCGCGAGTGCTGCGAGCGCGGCGAGCTGCCCCAGAACGTATCTATCGTGCGCCTGCATAAGACCTTTTATTCCGGCGAGCGCAATGTGAACGCCACCCAGGCAAACGGCCTGGATATCCTGACCCCCAAGGACGAAGTAACGGCCGAATTGACCCTGCGCGCGCAGATTGACAAGATCATCGCCTTCCTGCGCAAGTATGTGCCCGGCTATGAAAACTGCCGCGTCAAGTCCTCCGCCGCCACGCTGGGCGTGCGCGAGACGCGCCGCATCGAGGGCCTGCGCCGCATCGAGGATATCGATGTGGAAACGGGCACGCGCTGCCCCGACGTGGTGGTGCATAAGGCGTGGTTCCTGATCGATATCCACAATCCCGCGGGCGGCGGCCAGGCCGAGGGGCACTCCCAGCCTGCCATTCCCTACGATATCCCCTACGGCGCGCTGGTGCCGCGCGGCGTGGACGGCATGCTGACCGCCGGGCGCTGCATCAGCGGCACGCACCGCGCGCACGCATCCTACCGCGTGATGGCTATCTGTCTGGCTACGGGGCAGGCGGCGGGCACGGCGGCGGCGCTGTGCGCCAAGCGCGGGGAGCTGCCGCGTGAGCTGGATTACCATCTGGTGCAGGATGCGCTGCAAAAGGCGGGCTGCACGCTGTTTGACCAGGAATAAACAAGGGGAGGAACCGAGCATGTACAATTTTTCCTGTGCGCTGAATGAAAGCTACGCCGCGCAGGTGACGGTGGTGGGCGGCGGCCCGGCGGGCGTATGCGCCGCCATTGCGGCCGCGCGCAACGGCGCCAAAACCCTGCTGATTGAAAGCGGCAACTGCCTGGGCGGTATGGCGACGCTGGGGCAGGTCAATCCATTTATGACCTGCTATGACAAGGATGGCGACAATATGATCATCCGCGGCCTGTTCAAGGAAATCGTCGATCGCCTGGTTGCCCGCGGGGCGGCCATCGATCCCGGCCAGGTGCCCGCAGGCTCCGCCTTTACCTCCTACATCGTGGTGGGGCACAACCACGTCACCCCCTTTGACGCAGAAACGCTCAAGGTGGTGCTGGATGAAATGTGCTGCGAGGCCGGGGTGCAGGTGCTGTTCCACAGCACGTTCGTGTCCCCTGTGATGGATGAAAACCGCCTGACCGGCCTGGTCATCATGACCAAGGGCGGGCTGAAGCTGGTAAAGAGCGATATCGTGATCGACTGCACGGGCGACGCGGACGTTGCCTATCGCAGCGGCGTGCCCTGCGAGATGGGCGACGAGGCCAGTGGCCGCATCCAGCCGGTGACGATGTTCTTCCGCATCGGCCATGTGGATTCCGCCAAGGTGGAGGCCGATATCGATGCGAACCGCGATAACTTTTACCGCAAGGACGGCGTAAACTACCGCTCCTTCCACTGGCGGGTGGCTCAGGCCCGCGCCAACGGCGACTGGGATTTGCAGCGCGTGTCCATCGGCATCTTCCGCGGTGTGCGCGAGGATGAGTGGAATATCAACACCTCGCGCATCATGGGCGTGGACGCCACCGATCCCGATCAGCTGTCCCGCGCCGAGATGGAGGGCCGCGAGCAGGTGCAGCAGATTTTCCGCTTCCTGCGCAAATACGTGCCCGGCTGCGAAAACGCCGTGCTGCTCAGCACGCCCGCGCACATCGGCGTGCGCGAAACACGGCACATCAAGGGCGAATATATCCTGACCACCGACGATGTGCTGCACGGCGTGCTCTTTGACGACAGCATCCTGCTGGCCGCTAACTCCATCGACGTGCACGGGCGCTTCGGCCCGATGAGCAACGAATACGTCACGGTGGAAAACGGCGAGTACTACGGCGTGCCCTACCGCTGCCTTGTGCCCCTGAAGGTGGAAAACCTGCTGGTGGCCGGGCGCAGCGTGTCGGCCACGTCCGAGGCCGCCGGGGCCATCCGCGTGATGCCCCCCTGCATGGCGCTGGGGCAGGCGGCGGGCACGGCAGCCGCGCAGGCCGCCGCAGCGCACATCTCCCCCCGGCAGATCGACGTGCAGGCCCTGCGCGACGCCCTGCGCAGACAGGGCGCTTTCCTGGGCTGACAACAGAGAATGGCAAACGCCGCAGCGTTTCCAAAATATAAAAGAAAGAGGTATCCCCACATGAAAAAGGCACTCGCTTTCCTGACCGCGCTGGTGCTGCTGCTGTGCGCCCTCCCCATGGCCATGGCCGATGAGCAGCCCGACATCACCTCCTGGATCCTGGCCAAGGATCCCGCCGCCGTCAGCGGCACCGTGCGCTTCTGGATTCCCTTCAAGGGCTCCCAGGGCATGGACGACATGATCGCCGAGTTCAACCAGACCTATCCCAACGTCAAGGTTGAGCTGACCTCCTACAACAACAACTCCGACGGCAACCTGGCCGTTGACGCCGCCCTGATGGCCGGTGAAATCGACGTGCTGGCCTCCTTCGGCCTGGCCAACGCCTATCGCCGCTGGGAAAACAGCCTGTACATGGAGCTGACCGACTACATTGAAAAGTACAACATCAACCTGGTAGACAACTGGGGCACCGATGTGTACAAGTATGACGACACGTACTACACCTTCCCCTGCGGCGGCCTGAGCTACTATGTTTCCATCAACATGACCGACTGGAACGAGGCCGGCCTGGGCAAGCTGCCCACCGAATGGACCTGGGACGAGTACCTGGCCGCCTGCGCCGCCATGACTAAGAAGGACGAGGCGGGCAACACCGTGCTCTACGGCGGCTCCGACTATCACAGCGTCAACTACTTCACCTATGTATGGTACCAGGTGTACGGCCACGATCAGTATTTCGGCGAGGACGGCCTGTCCAACTTCACCGATCCGCTGATTGTCAACGCCCTCAAGCGCGAAATCAAGGCCGAGGTAGAGGATAAGATCTGGTATCCGCTGGAGGTGTACCGCAACGATAACATCCAGACCCAGGACGTGTTCATGGGTCACACCGCCGCCTCCGCCATCAGCCCCAACATGGTGCGCTTCATCCGCGATACCAGCAAGTACCCCACCCAGTGGATCACCGGATTCGCCCCCTGGCCTGTGGAGGAAAAGGGTCAGACCAACTACATGGCGGGCGTGTCCAACTTCTCCCATGCCGGCATCGCCGCCAACTGCGCCGATGAGGAGGCCGCCTGGTACTGGCTGGCCTGGTATTCCACCTACGGCTCCCGCTATCTGATCTGCGCCGGCCATCAGTCCTCCTGGAAGGGCACCGACACCAACGCGCTGGTCGATCTGGTATTTGGCAGCGAGGAAAACGCCGAAAAGCTGGTGGATGTGGAATCCTTCAAGCGCGTGGTTGTCAACTATGACAATCCTCCCTACACCGACACCATCCTGACCGCCTACACCGACGTCAACAAGGCGATCAACGAGTATACCCGCTATGCGCATCAGGGCCTGATGACCGCTGAGGAGGCCATGGCCCAGGCCAAGCAGATCGCCGACGAAGCCATCAAGAACGCTGACTAATTTATTTCAATCCCAGGGCGGATTGAAGCAACACAGCGCCCTCCCGCCTCGCCAAGGGGCGGGAGGGCCATAGAAATGAGGAAAACACCATGTCCAATCCTGATCTGGCAGCCCGCAAGCGGCTGACAAAGCGCACCAGCGCCTTGCAGCGGCAGGAAACCCTCATCGGCTATGCCTTCATCCTGCCCGCGCTGATTGTGTTTCTGGTCTTCGTGGCCTTCCCCTTCTTCGCCTCCATCGGTCTGTCCTTTACCAAGTGGAATTTTCTGGGCGGCTGGAAAAAGCTGAAGTGGGTCGGCCTGCAAAACTTTGCCAACCTGGCCAGGGATCGCCGCTTCGGCCAGGCCTTTGCCAACACGTTCATCTATTCCATCGCCACCGTGCCCACCTCCATCCTGCTGGCCCTGGTGCTGGCCTATATCCTCAACAACAAGGTCTATTGCAGAAAGCTGCTGCGCATGGCCTTCTTCATCCCCTACATCTCCAGCGCTGTGGCGCTGGCCGCCGTATTCAAGTTCATGTTCCGCGACGACGGCGTGATCAACTCCATCCTGCTGGCGCTGGGTGTAAAGAACCCGCCGCAATGGTTTGTAAGCCTGCAATTGAACAAAATCCCCATCATCGTAATGGTCATCTGGACGGCCGTGGGCTACGAGCTGGTTATCTACATGTCCGCGCTGCAAAGCGTGCCCACCAGCCTGTACGAGGCCGCCGACATCGACCGCGCCACCGGCATGCAGAAGTTCTTCTACATCACGCTGCCCATGGTATCCCCCACCACCTTCTATCTGGTCATCGTGCGTATGATCGCAGTATTCAAGATCTTCTCCTCCGTCAACATCATGACCATGGGCTCCCCCTCCTACGCCAACACCTCCATGGTGGTGGAAATCTACGGCAACGCCTTTGGCAGCTACAAGTTTGGCTATGCCGCAGCGCAGTCCATGGTGCTGTTCGTGCTCATTCTCGTCATTACCCTGCTCAACTTCTGGGGACAGAAGAAGTGGGTTCATTATTAAAGAAAGGAGAACGCCCCATGAAAAAGAATGAAAGAGCGGCCGCCATCGTGCGCACCATCGTTGTTTCGCTCATCGCCGTGTTGTTTGTCGTTCCGCTGGTATGGATGGTGCTCTCCTCGCTCAAAACCGCGCCGGAGGTATTTGCCCGGCCCTTCCACTGGCTGCCTGCCAGGGTCCAGTGGCAAAACTACGCCACCGTATGGATGAACGAAGAGGCCTCCATGCTGCGCGCCTTTGCCAACACCCTCTACATTGCGCTGTTCAGTATCGTCGGGCAGATGTTCATCTCCTCCCTGGCGGCCTATTCCTTTGCCAAGATCAATTTTAAGGGCAAGCAGGTCGTATTCATGCTGTTCCTGTCCTCCATGATGGTGCCCAGCCAGCTGACCATCATCCCCCGCTTTATGCTGTTTAAGACCATTGGCCTGTACAACAACCTGTGGGCCATCATTCTGCCCGCCTTCTTTGGCGCCACGTCCATCTTCATGCTGCGGCAGTTCTATATGGGATTGCCCAACGATCTGATTGAAGCCGCCAAGATCGACGGCGCAGGGCATCTGCGCATTTTTCTGCGCATCATGCTGCCGCTGACCAAGGCCGCGCTGATGTCGCTGATCATCCTGGCCTTCATCAGCAGCTGGAATGAATATATGGCTCCGCTGATTTTCCTGGTTAAGAAGGAATTGTACACCGTATCGCAGAATATTCAGTGGTACATGCTCGATGAATTCAAGGAGCATAACCTCACCATGGCCGCCGCCACCAGCGCCATCGTGCCGGTCGTCATCCTGTTTATCGTTGGGCAAAAATACTTTGTTGAAGGTATCGCCACCTCCGGCGTAAAGGGCTAAGCACTTTTTATGAAGCAAACCTATACCATCGGCGTTGATTTTGGCACCCAGTCTGCCCGCGCCGTGCTGTGCCGCGTATCCGACGGCGCGGTGCTATCTGAATCCGAATGTCCCTATGCCCACGGCGTAATGTCCGATCGTCTGCCCTGCGGCACGCCCCTGCCCCCCGATTATGCCCTGCAGCACCCGCAGGATTTTCTGGACGCCCTGCATGCCACCGTGCACGGCGTGCTGGATCAGTCCGATATCAACCGCGCGGATATCATCGGCATGGGCATGGATTTTACCTGTAGCACGCCCCTGCCTGTTGATAAGGCCGGCACGCCGCTGTGCTTTGATCCCCGGTTCGAGCGCAATCCGCACGCCTATATCAAGCTGTGGAAGCACCATGCCGCGCAGTGGGAGGCCGCGCGGCTGACCGAGCTGATGCGCGAGCATGACCCGGAGCTGCTTCCCTGCGTGGGCGGCAGGCTGTCCCCCGAGGCGTTTTTCCCCAAGGTGTGGCAGGTGCTGCGCGAGGCGCCCGATGTGTTTGACGCGACAGACCGCTTTCTGGAGGTCGGCGACTGGCTGACGCAGCGGCTTACCGGCAATGAGAACCTGGCGCGCTCGCTGGCAACGCATAAGGCGCAGTACCGCGAGGGCGTGGGCTATCCGCCGCTGCTGCAATACGCCGATCCGCGCCTGGCCGGCATGATCGGCGCCAAGGTGCGCGGCAAGCTCATCGATATCGGCGCGGTCAGCGGGTATCTGACGCAGCAGCGGGCTGCCTGGCTGGGTCTTCCCGCGGGCATCGTCGTCACCGCCCCGCATCCCGACGCCATGGCTTCCCTGCCCGCGCTGGGCATCGCAGGCCCCGGCTCCGCCGCGCTGGCGGCGGGCACGTCCTCCGCCCTGATCCTGTGCTATTCCCAATTTTTGCCCGTAGAAGGCACCACCAGCATCATGCTGGACAACACCCTGCCCGGTCTGTACGGCTATGCCTCCGGTCAGGCGGCCTTCGGCGACCTGCTGGGCTGGTTTGTCAGCCGCTGCGCGCCCGAGGAAGTGCTTCGCGCCGCGCAGGATGCGCACATCTCCGCGCATGAGGAGCTTTCCCGCCGCGCCGCGCTGCTGCATCCCGGCGAAAGCGGGCTGATCTGCCTGGACTGGTGGAACGGCAACCGCTCGTGCCTGGCTGATATGCGCCTGAGCGGCATGCTGCTGGGCATGACGCTGCAAACCCGTCCCGAGGAAATTTACCGCGCGCTGATGGAGGGGCTGGGCTTTGGCCTGCGCTGCATCATCGATGCGCACGAGCGCGCGGGCGTGCCCATTCACGCCCTGCATGTCAGCGGCGGCATATCCTACAAAAACCCCCTGTTCATGCAGCTGCTAAGCAATATCATTCAGCGCCCGCTCTACATTTCCAAGCCCCTGCCTACCCCGGCCGTGGGCATGGCCATTTTGTCCGCCTGTGCGGCGGGCACGCAAAAGGGCGGCTACGATCAATTGGACGAGGCCGCCGCGCGCATGAGCTGCCTGAGCGATATCCGCTATCAGCTCGACGCCAGCCAGGCCGCCGCCTACGACGCGCTGTATCAGGAATACATCGCTCTGCACGATTACTTTGGCCGCGGCGCCAACGATGTGATGAAACGGCTGCGCGATCTCTCCGCCGCCGTAAAGGAACAAGCATATGCTAAGCATGAATAACGCCATCTGCCATCAGGCCGATATCTGCGTAATCGGCGGCGGCATGGCCGGCATGATTGCCGCCATCTCCGCCGCGCGCCATGGTGCCAGGGTGGTGCTGATGCACGATCGCCCTGTGCTTGGCGGCAACGCCAGCAGCGAGATCCGTATGTGGATCCGCGGCGCGGCCGGCAGGGAAAACCGCGAAACGGGCATCCTGCAGGAGCTGGAGCTGGAAAACATCTACCGCAATCCCACCATGAACTATTTCCTTTGGGATAGCGTGCTATTGCAGGCCGTGATGGCGGAAAAGAACATCACCCTGCTGCTCAACTGCTCCTGCCTGGATTGTCAAACTGCGGGCAGCCGCATCACGTCCGTTACCGGCTGGCAGCTGAATACCTATGCCTTCCACACGGTGGAGGCGCACATTTTTCTGGATTGCTCGGGCGACAGCATCCTGGCCCCGCTGTGCGGCGCAGCCTACCGCGTGGGCCGCGAAGGGCAAAACGATCTGGGCGAATCCGAGGCTCCCGCGCAGGCTGACCGTAAAACGATGGGCAATTCCTGCCTGATTGAAGCCCGGCAGACCGATCATCCCTGCCCGTTCATCCCGCCCAAGTGGGCGAACGTCTATCCCGATGACGCCAGCATGATGGACAAGAACCATGATTTCATCGGCACAGGCGTGAACTTCTGGTGGATTGAGCTGGGCGGCGAGCAGAATACCATTGCCGACACGCAAACGCTGAACATGGAGCTGCTCAAAATCGCCTTTGGCGTGTGGGATCATATCAAAAACCGTGGCGATCACGGCGCGGATAATTGGGAGCTGGAGTGGGTGGGCTTCCTGCCCGGCAAACGCGAAAGCCGCCGCTACGAGGGCGACTATATGCTCACCCAGCAGGATCTGTCCACCGGCCGTCCCTTCCCCGATGTAGTGGCCTACGGCGGCTGGACAATGGACAATCACCTGCCCGCGGGCTTTTACGCGCCGGGCTACTCCTCGCATCATCTGCCCGTCAACGCGCCTTATCCCATTCCCTATCGCTGCCTCTACTCGCGCAACATCGATAACCTGATGTTCGCCGGGCGCAACATCAGCGCTTCCCACCTGGCCATGAGCTCCACGCGCGTGATGGCTACCTGCTCGCTGATGGGGCAGGCAGCCGGCGCCGCCGCCGCGCTGGCCGTGGAAAAAACGTGCGATCCGCGCGGCATTTATCAGGATCATATGGCCGAGCTACAGCGCCGCCTGATGGATGACGGCTGCTACCTGCCCGGCCTTACGCGCAGCCCCGCGCCGACGCAGATCGATCTGCCGTCCGAGCAGCTGGCCATCCTGCAAAACGGCTGGGAGCGCCCGCACGCGGGCGTTGAAAACCGCATCCTGCTGCCCGCTGGCACGCGGCTGACCATCACCCTGCCCGCCCCTGCGTACCGTCAGGCGCTGCGGCTGGCGCTGGATGCTGATTTTTCGCGGGAGAGCATTTCCCCGCGTAAAAAGTATCAGGACTTTGCCATGCGCGCGCATTCGTTTGCGGACGATCCGCCGCTGCAAATGCCCGCCCCGCTGCTGCGCGAGGCCACGCTGATCTGCGAAACGCCGGACGGCCCCGTTTCCCTGAAGCTGAAAAACCATCAGGCGCTGCTGCATATCCCCCTGCCGGACGGCGCATCCCGCCTTACCCTGTGCCTGGAATCATCCTGGGGCGGCGGCGATATCGGCCTGTATGGGTGCGAAATCATGGACGTTTAAATTGCAAATCAAAAGCGCCTGCAATCGCTATTCAGATTGCAGGCGCTTTTGTATGCCCTGGCAGGAGCCTGCCTGTCGCTGACGCGGCTGCGGACGCTGTCCTGCGTGGGGAGGGCGCAGTCTGATAATTGCCGCTTTCGCCATCTTGCGCTTTGGGGGCGGCTATGATATTATATCCCTATTCAATGATAGGAAAGGAGCTGATTCGCCCATGAAAACGCCCGCAAAGCGACCCCATACGCCCTCGCGGCTGGGCATCCTGATGGCCTCGCTGCGTCCCCGGCGCTGGCTGTATCCAATCTACGCGGCGCGCCAGCTGCGGCTGGAGCGGCACGAAATCAGCTCCGCGCACGTCCCAAGATCGCTGAGCGGGCTGAAGCTGGCCTACGCCTCGGATATCCATTACGGCGCGCTGCTGGATGCGGAGCGCGTAAATGATCTGGCGGCGCGTCTCAACGCCCTGGAAGCCGATATCATCCTGCTGGGCGGGGATTACGGCGAGGACGCAGCCCACAGCCTGGAATTCTGGCGCATCGTGCCGCCGCTGCACGCGCGCCTGGCCGTGTGCGCAGTCATCGGCAATCATGACCGTGCGGACGGCGATATCGACGCGCTGTGCGCCGCCATGCAGTCAAAAAGCGTCACCCCGCTGGTTAACAGCGCGCTGACGCTGCGCAGCGGGGAGGATACCATCGCCCTGTGCGCCACGGACGATTGCTATTGGGGTGAGCCCGACTATCAGGACGTGGCCGCTCAGGTGCGCGGCGCGGATTATGTGATTTACGCCCCCCATGCGCCCGACGCATTGGAGGACGCTTATAATGTACAAAGGGATCCGTTTTTTGATCTGGCTCTGTGCGGGCATACGCACGGCGGTCAGGTGACGCTGCTGGGCTTTGCGCCCTATACCGCCAGCCGGCGCGGGCTGCGCTACGGCAACCACTACCGCTCGGGCGAAATTGAGGAGCACGGCGTCACCGTGCTGGTTTCCAACGGCGTGGGCACCACCTGGCTGCCGCTGCGGCTGGGCGCGCGGGCGCAGTATCACCTGATCACCCTCAGCCGCGCGCGGGCGCAGTAAACGGATCTTCATCAGAAAAAAAGGAGAGAAATACAACCATGTGGTTCTGGTATTCCCTGGCTGCCCTGCTGTGCTGGAGCGGCTCGGATTTGTTTTCCAAAATTGGCTGCCGCGAAAGCGGCGATAAAACCGCCTACCTGAAGATGGTCATGGCCGTGGGCGTTGTGATGGGTCTGCACGCCTGCTACGAAATCTTCGTGAACGGCGTAGAGATCAACCTGAGCATCATCCTGACCTACCTGCCCGTATCGCTGCTCTACATCGTATCCATGGCCATCGGCTATATCGGCCTGCGCTACATCGAGCTTTCCATTTCCTCACCCATCTGCAATTCCTCCGGCGCGCTGGTGGCCATACTGACCCTCATCACGGCGGGTCTTGGCGATATGGGCGCGCTGCAGCTGATCGCCATCACGCTGGTGGCCGGCGGCGTAATCCTGCTGGGCGTGGTGGAAGCCACCGAGGACGACGAGCTGCGCGCCGCCCGTCAGGAGGCGGGCAACCGCAAATACGCCAAGTCCTTCCTGGCGCTGCTGCTGCCCATCCTCTACTGCGTGCTGGACGCGGCAGGCACCTTTGCCGACAGCCTGGTGCTGGAAACCCTCGACGAGGGCTCTGCCAACGTGGCCTATGAGCTGACCTTCCTGGTCGCCGGCCTGCTTGCGGGGGGGTACGTGCTGTTTGTCAAGCGCGAAAAGCTGACCGTGCGCAGCGAAGGCCCCAAGTATCTGGGTGCTGTGTGCGAGACCATCGGCCAGTTCTTCTACATCTATGCCCTGGCGGACAAGGCCCACGTGGCCATGAGCGCGCCCATCATCGCTTCCTACTGCGCGGTGTCGGTGCTGTGGAGCCGCCTGTTCCTCAAGGAAAAGCTGAGCTGGAAGCACTACGCGGCCATCGCCATTACGGTGGCAGGCATTGCAATCATTGGCCTGCTGGATCCGTAAGGCTGGCCTTCAGCGGCAGCCTGTCGAACACCCTTTTTCGACAGGCTGAAGCCCCGTCACAGACGGGGCTTTTTTATATCACCGTTTCCAGCATATCCTCCATGCCGTACAGCCCTGCCGGGCGGCCGATGCTCCACCGGGCGGCGCGCAGTGCGCCATGGGCAAACACCGCGCGGCTTTCGGCGCAGTGTACGATGGTCAAATGCTCCTCGGGGCCGTAGAATCCTGCCTCATGCAGCCCGCGCACCGTGCCGCCGCGCACGGACAGGATGCCCTCCCGCGGCAGCGCCATGGCCTGTGCCAGCGCAATCGCCGTCCCGCTGGGCGCATCCACTTTGCCCGCGTGATGCCGCTCAATCAGCGCGCCGTCCCAGCCCGGCAGACTGCTTGCCGCCTGCGCCAGCAGCCGCGCCATCACCGCCGCGCCCAGGCTGAAATTGGCCGAGCGCAGGATGGGCACGCGCTGCGCCGCCGCGTGGATTTGCTGCTGCTGGGCAAGCGAATAGCCCGTCGTGCCGCTCACCAGCGGAATGCCGCGCGCCAGCACGGCGTCAAGCACCGCATCCAACGCATCCGGATGCGAAAAATCAATTGCCGCCTCCGCCTTTTCCCCCAGCGTAAAGCCGTATTGTGCCGCCAGCGCCGCCACCTCGCGCCCCATGCGGCCCTCCGCGCCGAATAACAGCAGCCCCGTCATGCGGGCAGCAGCCCATGCCGGGCCAGCAGGCTCTGCAATCTTTCGCGGCTGCCTGGCTGCAGTGGCACCAGCGGCAGGCGCACCTCGGCACGGCAAAGCCCCAGCAGCGACAGCGCGCACTTGACCGGGCTTGGGCTGACCTCGCAGAACAGCGCGTCCGTCAGCGCAGCCAAGTGGCGCTGCTGCGCGGCGGCGGACTGCTCGCAGCCCTTCTGCTGGGATTGGCACAGGATGCGCACGGCCTCGGGGCACAGGTTGGACAGCACCGAGATCACCCCGCGCGCGCCCAGCCGCAGGGCGGGAGCCATCCACTGATCGCTGCCGCAATACACAGGCAGCGGAGTCAGGGCGGTCAGGCGCGCAAGCTGACCCAGATCGTCCGCCGCCTCCTTCACGCCGATCATGCCCGGATGGTGCGCCAGCCTTTCGCAGGTTTCGGGAAGCATGTTCAGCCCCGTGCGCGCAGGCACGTTATAGAGCATCACCGGCAGCGCGCTTTCATCCGCGATGCGCGTAAAATAGGCGTGCAGCCCGGCTTGGGTAGTCTTGTTATAATAGGGGGTTACGCACAGCTGCGCATCGGCCCCATGATCGGCGGCAAAGCGCGCACGTCGCAGGGTAACGCGCAGGTTATTGCTGCCCGTGCCCACGATCACCCGCACGCGGCCCGCGATGCGCGTCAGCGCGTGGGCGGTCAGGCTCTCCCATTCCGCATCGCTGAGCGTGCTGGGTTCACCCGTGGTGCCGGCAATCAGCAGCGCGTCAACCTTTGCGCTGATCTGCCGTTCCAGCAGCCCATCCAAGGCAGGATAATCAATCTGCCCGCCGCAAAACGGCGTAATCATCGCGGTGCATACGCCCGTAAACAGCGGCGTACCGGTCATATGAACGCCTCCTTTTCATGCAAAAAGCCCTTAGGAGCAGTGTGTCCCAAGGGCAGTAATTGCATGCGTCAGCGACGGCGCGTCACATGCAGCATGCGGCGCAGGCACAACACAGCCTTTTGCCACAGATTCAATTGTTCGTTCAGCGCGGTATACACGCGCCCAGCCTCCTGCACGGCGGCAGACGACGGCATGTGACGGCCATACTGCACGGCGCTGACCGCCTCAGCCAGGCTCTGCAGCGATACGCCCAGGCTGTCCCCCAGGCGTGCGGCATAGGCCAGCGGCGTTTCGGCATGCTGCCGAGGCTTGCTCAATTGCGCGGCGCATTGCAGCGCAGCCTGCCACAGCAGCAGCAGCGCGGCCGCATCATCCTTCGCGCGGGCAGCGCGGTACATGGGTTCGGTTAAGCGGGCGCGCCAGGCAAGCAGCAACATCAAAGCCAGCAGCAACAGCAGCGCCAGCCAGGGCAGCCGTGGGCCAGGATCCTTGGGCGGATCCTGCGGCGGAGGCGTAGGCGTGGGAGTAGGCTGCGCTTCGGGCGTAGGCGATGGCGTGGGCGTTGCGCCCTCGGGGGCGGGGGTCGGCGTGGGAGTCGGCTGCGCTTCAGGCGTAGGTGAGGGGGTAGGCGTGGGCGCAGGCTCGGGCGTGGGGGTCGGCTGCTCCTGCTGCTCGGGCGGCAGGCTGCCGTCAGGCGTATTGCTCTGATCCTGATCGCCCGCGCCGGGGGTCGCGTCAAACGTCACCCAGCCCACTCCGCGCAGGTACACCTCCGTCCAGGCATGGGCGTTGAGCCCACGCACGACTGTCGTGCCGCCCGCCTCTGGGCGCACCAAATACCCTTCGATATAGCGCGCAGGCAGGCCCGCCATGCGGCACATCACGGTCATGGCTGAGGCAAAATAGGTGCAGTAGCCCTGGCGCTCGGCCAACAGGAACCAGGCCACAAAGTCCACATCCGTGGGCGGCGTTTGCACCTGCAGGGTATAGGTGCAGGTATTTTGCAGATAATCGCGCAGCGCCACGGCCTTTTCCCACGGCGTATTACACCCCTGAGTCACGCGCTGGACGATATCATAAATATCCTGCTGCATATGGCCGGGAACGTCCGTATACTGCGCTTGCGCGTCGGCATAGGCCGCATCCTGGGCGTTTTGATTGCTGGCAACCAGCGCAGCCATGCCCGCATCGGTGGCCTTCATGGGCAAATATTCAACGGTATAGGTATCCCTGGGCTGCAAATTGCGGCTCAAAAACACCTCGGTGCCCAGATTGAAATAAGCGTTGGCCGTACCCTCGACGGTCAGCGTGCGCAGGCGCTGGGGTACAAAGAGCGTGCTGGCGCTGTCGGTAAGCATGATCACACGCGCCATTTTTTCGCTCTGCGCCGATACCAACGGATAAGCAGCCTGGGTCAGCTGATCGCGCAGCTCCCGATATCGGCGCGAATACCAGCCATAGCGCTGGGCGCTGATGCTATCGTACCACGCTCCGCCCGTATAGGTATCCAGAATCGCGCCGCGCAGGTAGAGTGTTTCATCGGTTTCCACCTGCATGACGATGCGATCGCTGGGCGAGGGTTCGCCGCCCAGACGGCCCTCGCCCTGGGGCATCCAGCCGTCTAAAGCCAGGCTGTAGCGCGAGCGCTGCTCACGGAACAGCAGCGTATCGTCCAGTATTTCGCTCACACGATCCGCTAACTGCGCCAGCGCGGGCACCTTGGTACCGTCCGCCGGAGCCAGCGCCATGGACAGCGCGCACAGCGCCGCCGCAGCAACCAGCGCAATGGCAGGCATAGAACGGCGCTGGGGCGTATCGCCCTCGGGATCGCGCGCATGCGTCCAGGCATACAATAGCAGCAGCGCGGGCAGGGCGGGCAGCATATACGCGCTGGCCCCGCGCAGCCCCAGCAGCCACATGCTGCAAAGCAGCGAACCTACAATAAAAATCGGCGCATACAGGCCGTTATCGGGCGAAGCCAACGCAGTGCCCAGCAAGGCGCAGTACAGCGTAAGCTGTAAGGCGATCGTATCGCCATACAGCGGCAGCGCAACGCCCGCCCCGCGCAGATGCATCGCAATGGCATTCCCGGCGTTCAGAGCGCTTTGTATCCAGCCGCCGCCCAGCAAATAATGCACGCCGGCCGCCGCGGCAGCCAGCAAAAGAGACAGCGAAAACAGGTATTTGCGCGTGCGCAGCAGGGAAAACACCCCCGAAAGGCCCGCCGTGCAGACGGCAAAGCGCAGCATCTGCCCCTCCAGGCCAAAGCCCTTGAGCAGCGGCAGGCCCAGACCCAGCGCCAGCAGCCAGGCAATCAGCGCGCTCAGGGCCGCGCGCAGCCCCTTATCACGCAGGCGAGACATAGCACACCTCCACCATGCATTGCTGCAGCCGCGCCACATAGGGACGATCCTGCTCGGCATCGGGCGTGCGCGTAATCAGATACACGCGCGCGGACGGCCCCATGCGCCGGATATGCGCAATGCCCTCCACCACGTCCGCGCTCAAGCGGGAGGTGATAATCACCGTCGCGCCCGTGCTGCGCATGCGGCGAAGCTCCAGGTTGAGCACGCGGGCAAAATCCGTGCCGCCCGTAAAGGGCTGGCGCGCCAAAAGCTCGGGCAGCAGCGCAATGCCGTCCGAGCGCCCCGCGGCCATATAAAATTCCGCCGTCCGTTCGCCATAAAAGGGCATACGCACCGGCGAATCATCGCGCGACTGCATCATGGCCACCGACAGCGCGGTTTCGCACAGGGTATCGCGCAGGATGGCGCGGTTCTCCTCGCTTTCATCCGCCGCCCCAGGCAGGGTGCAATCCATCAGGATCAGCGTATCGGGCGGCGCGGGCGTTTCATAGCGGCGCACGGTCAGCTCCCGCCGGCGGGCAGACAGCTTCCAGTGCACGCGCTTGAGGGGATCGCCCGCGCGATAGGCGCGCGTATCATCGGGCGAGGACAAATCCTCGCTGGTACGGTTGGGCAGCGCGCGGCCATCGTCCGAGGACAAAAAGTGCAGCGCTTCCACCTCAAAATCGCGCGGCAGAGCCAGGCACTGCGCGGTCTCGCCCCCGCGTACCCGAATTTCAAACAATCCGAAGATATCCGAAAATACCCAGCTTTCAATCCCCACATCCACCACGCCCACATGCGGGGCGGGCAGGGATATCTGAGCGCGCGCAGGAAAGCGCTCATAGGCGCACTCATACAGCTTGTCGCCCCCACGCACGATAACCAGCACAGGCGATATGGGCGGCAGGCGCTTATAATCAAACGCAAGCTCCGCCTGCATGTATTCCCCGCGCGGCACGCTGGGCGTTGTCAGGCGGCAGCGGACATGCAGCCGGCGCTTGGCAATCAGCACGGTCAAAAGCGAAAACAGCAGCGTAAGCACGCCAAAAACGGCGGACAGATACAGCATCCGTCCGCCCAGCGACATCCCGCAGAACAGGCAAAAGATGGATATCGCCAGCAGCGCGTCGCCCCGGCGGGTCATTGCGCGCCCGGCACCGGCACGCTGGAAAGCAGCCCCAGCAAAATCTGCTGGGCGGACTGCCCTTTCATGCGCGCCTCGGGGGTCAAAATCAGGCGATGGGAAAGCACCGGCAGCGCCATGCGCTTGACATCGTCAGGCAATATATAGTCGCGTCCCGCCAGCACCGCGCAGCCCTGCGCCGCGCGGATCAGCGCAATCGCCCCGCGGGGCGATACGCCCAGCGCCAGGGCAGGATGCTTGCGCGTCAGCGCCGCCAGCTGCGCCACATAGGCGCGCACCTCACGGCTGCAATACACCGCGCCCACCAGCTCCTGCATGGCAAGCACATCGCCCGCGCCACACACGCTTTGCAGGCTGGACAGGGGCGACGCCTGGCCGGAATAGCGCTCCAGCACGTCCATTTCCTCCTCGATGGAGGGATAGCCGATGGTAATGCGCAGGAAAAAGCGGTCCATCTGCGCCTCCGGCAGCGGATAGGTGCCCACAAAATCCACCGGGTTCTGCGTGGCCAGCACCATGAAGGGGCGTGGCAGCGGATGCGTAACGCCGTCCACCGTCACCTGCCCCTCCTCCATCACCTCCAGCAGGCTGGACTGGGTCTTGGGCGAGGTGCGGTTGATTTCGTCGGCCAGCACAATCTGGCTCATCACCGCGCCGCTTTTATATTCCATTTCGCCCGTTTGCAGCGAAGGCATGGTGAAGCCCGTGATATCGCTGGGGGTTACGTCGGGCGTAAACTGAATGCGCTTGAACGAGCAGGACAACGACCGCGCCAGCGCGGCCACCAGCGTGGTTTTGCCCACGCCCGGCACATCCTCGATGAGCACGTGTCCCTTGCACAGCAGGGCGATGAGCGCCAGCTCTATGGCCTCATCCTTGCCCACGATGACGCGGCGGATATTCTGCTGCAGGGTGTATACAATGGAGCGAACCTGGTTCTGCTGCATGGCTGCTTCCTTTCAAAGACAGATTTACACCCTTAGTATACCGCGAATCGGCATTATTTGCAATGTTTTCGTAAAGAAAATGAAACATTTACATCTGTAGTTTGCCCGCCGTCCGGCGCGTTATCCGCGGGTCAGCGGGTTCCACCTGCCGCGCAGGCAGTAGGTCAGCAGCAGCAGGAACAGCAGCAGGTTGTGCGCGATCATGCACGCCCAGGCCGCCACCAGCCCCATATGCAGCAGGCGCGTGCAGACGAACGTGCCCAGGATGCGTACGCCCCACATGCCGATGATATTGAACACAAAGGGCGCCATCGTGTTGCCCGTTCCCTGCAGCATGCCCTCCAGGATGATGGCGACGCCGAAGAACGGCTCGGACACCGCCACCATGCGCAGCACCGTCGCGCCCAGGGCGATCACCGCCGCGTCGATGGTAAACAGGCTCATCATGCCCGGCGCAAAGATGAACAGCAGCCCGCCGGAAACCACCATCAGCACCATCTCGATGCCCACCAGCATCCGCGCCAGCCTGCGCATCAGCCTTTCATCCCTTGCGCCCAGCGCGTTGCCAATCAGCGTAGCCGCAGCCGTCTGCATGCCGTAGCCGGGAATGTAGAAGGCCGATTCCACGGTGTTGGCGATGCTGTGCGCCGCCAGCGGAATGGTGCCCAGGGCGTTAATCATGGAGGCGAAGGCCACATAGCCAAACGATGTGCCAAAGCGCTGCAGAGCGGATGGCAGCGCCACCTTCAGGCAGGGGCGCAGCACCTCCCAGTCGGGGCGCAGGCGCTGGCCGCGCGGGGAGATCACCGGGTGCTTCCACAGCGCGCAGGTAATCCAAACGCCGCCCACCGCATAGGAAACCGCGCTGGCGATTGCCGCGCCGATCACGCCCATGCCCGCGCCGGGCAGCCAGATGGACAGCCCCAGCGCCCGCACGGTGCGGGATTCATAGATCAGCAGGAAGTTCAGCACCACGTTGACCAGGTTCATCGCCAGGCCCGCGCGCATGGGCGTTTTGCTGTCGCCCGTGGCGCGCAGCGCGGTGCCGAATATGGTGCTGGCCGCGCGCGCCAGCATGGGCATATACAGGATGGCAAAGTACTGCGACGCCACCTGCTGGATCTCGGGCGCGGCGTGCATCCACACCGGCACGCGGCGGCTGAGCAGCAGCGGGATCACCGTAAACAGCGTGCCCGAAAACAGCACGGCCAGCACCGCCTGCGAGGAGGTGCGCGCCGCGCGCGCCCGGTCATCCGCGCCGTAGGCCTGGGCGATAAAGGACAAAAACCCGATGCCCAGCGCCGACACCGTGCTGCCAATCAGCCAGCTGACGGTGGTGGTTGCGCCCACGGCCGCCGTGGCCTGCGCGCCCAGGCGCCCCACCATGGCCGCGTCCACATACTGCACGGCCGTGCTCATCAGCTGCTCCAGCATGGTCGGCCAGGCCAGCGCCCAGATCATCCCCAACAGCGCCCATCCTTCACCCCGAAAACGCTTCATTCTCATGGTATCCTCAACTCTTCGTATTTGCGCATACGCAAAAACCAGCATAGCGCGCGCAGAGGAGGTTTGTCAATGCGAAAATTGCAAAATCGCCTGTTTTTCTCCCACAACGGCTGCGATGTATGCTATAATAAGCCGATACTTGCGTATTTAAGGAGGATGTACCATGCGTTGCGGATGCATTGAGTGCGGCGCGTTTATGATCCATGCCGACGACGCGGAGGCGTGCGTGTGCCCGGAGTGCGGGCATCGCTGCAGCGCGTGCCTGGGCACCAACACGGTGGTCAGCCGCGAGCAGCTGAAAAACCTGGCCGCCGTGCGCTGGATCAATCAGGATATCGACCGCGCGCGCGACGCGCTGGCCGGCAAGGATACAGACGAGGAGGACGAGCCATGAGCGGCGCGCTTCCCAAGCTCATTGCGGTGGTAGGCACAAACGCCTCGGGCAAAAGCAGCCTGGCCATCAGCCTGGCCCGTTCGCTGGGCGGCGAGGTAATCTCGGCCGATTCCCGCCAGGTCTACCGCGGGCTGGATCTGGGCAGCGGCAAGGTGACGGCGCAGGAAATGCAGGGCGTGCCGCATCATCTGCTGGATGTGTGCGACCCCGGCACGTTTTTCACCATGGCGGATTTTCAACGCCTGGCCTATCGCGCCATTGATGATGTGCTTGCGCGCGGCCGCGTGCCCGTGCTGGCGGGCGGCACCGGGCTGTATGTGGACGCGGTGTGCGACGGCTATGTGCTATCCAATATCGAGCCCAATTTATCCTATCGCCGCGAGCTGGAAAGGCTGCCCACCCCGCAGCTCTGCGCCATGCTGCAGGCCGCCGCGCCCGGCAATGCCATCGATCCCCAGAACCGCAACCGCGTGATGCGCGCGCTGGAAAAGCTGCACGACGGTGATACCCTGCCCGCGCAGAAGCGCCCGCGCTACGACGTGCTGCGCCTGGGCGTCACCTGGGATCGCCCCACGCTGTGCGCGCGCATTGACGAGCGCCTGGCGCGCCGTGTCCAGCAGGGCATGCTCGAAGAGGTGGACGGCCTGCTCCAGGCAGGCGTGTCGCCTGATTTTCTGTATCGTCTGGGGCTGGAATACCGCTTCATCAGCCAGTACCTGCTGGGGCAGTTTGCCACGCAGGAGGACATGCTGGAGGCGCTTTCCCGCGCCATCAAGCGCTTTGCCAAGCGGCAGATGACGTGGTTCCGCCGGGATACGCGCATCCATTGGCTGGATATGCGCGCCGACCCGCTAAGCGAAGCGCAAGGATTGTGCGCGCAGTTCTTGGCGGAATGATAGGATAAATACGCAAGGGGAGCCATGAGCGTTTTCGCATTTTCCAACCTATTTGAAAAGCAATGAAAAAATTGCCTGGTGGAGCTTGCTCCTAACCAGGCAACTTTTTTATCTGCTTCAGATCTTTTTTAGAGCCTTCCGGCTTTTTGCCTTTGTTTTCCTCACAGCAGCACAATGCCCGCATCGCGGCACACGCGGCGCGTTTCAGCGTCCCACAGGGAGGATTGCACCTCGCCGATGTGCTCCTTGGCCAGCAGCAGCATGCACAAGCGGCTCTGGCCGATGCCGCCGCCCATGGTGAAGGGTAGCTCACCCGCCAGCAGCATCTGGTGGAAGGGCAGCTCGGCGCGCTCCGGGCAGCCTGCCTCCGCCAGCTGCGCGCGCAGGGATTCGGGCGATACGCGCACGCCCATGCTGGATAGCTCAAACGCGCAGTCCAGCACATCGTTGTAGAACATGATATCGCCGTTGAGCGCCCAGTCGTCATAGTCCGGCGCGCGGCCGTCGTGCTTCTGGCCCGATTTCAGCACTCCACCGATCTGCATGAGGAAGACGGTGGGGTGCTCGCGCAGGATGGCGTTTTCGCGCTCTTTCGGCGTCTTGTCGGGGTACATGTCCTCCAGCTCCTGCGTCGTGATGAAGAAGACCTCGCGGTCGAGCTTCGTATGCAGGCTCGGGAACGCAATGCCGAGCGCATCGTTCGTTTCGCAGACCGCGCCGACGATGTCGCGCACGGTGCGCTTCAGATACGCCTCATTGCGGTCCTCGCGGGAGATGACCTTCTCCCAGTCCCACTGGTCGACGTAAATAGAGTGGAGGTTGTCCACCTCTTCGTCGCGCCGGATGGCGTTCATATCGGTGAACAGGCCCTTCCCGACGTTGAACTCGTAGCGCTTGAGCGCCAGCCGCTTCCACTTGGCGAGCGAATGGACGACCTGCGCGTTGATGCCGACATCGGGAATGTCGAACGAGACGGGCCGCTCGACGCCGTTGAGGTTGTCATTGAGGCCGGAATTTTCATCGACAAATAGCGGTGCGGACACACGGCGCAGATTGAGCGCATTGCCCAGATTCACCTGAAAATTGCTCTTGATGAACTCGATTGCCCGCTGCAGCTCATAGACGCTGAGCGGAGCATGATAATTTTGCGGAATGGTCAGCTTGCTCATATGACAAACCTCACTTTCTTTACATTCTCGGGCAAAAGCCCTGAAATAATACGCTATATTATACGCGATTGGCCGGGATTATGCAAGCGGGAATGAAAAATTTTCCGCTCTTGGGAAAGCCGTGGCGGAGCGGGCATCGGGCGGGCAATGCCCGCCCCTACGGTCCCTACCGGAACCACGATAAAATACGTAGGGGCGACCATTGGTCGCCCGCAGGGCCGATGAAGGCATCGACCCCTACAGGGTGCGGCAAAAAATCGATGGAAGCGGGCGGACAGAGCTGCCTGCCCCTACATTATAAAATCGAGCATGGGGCGGAAAATCGGCGGGGAGGCGTCAAGTTTCTGCTTGTGTTCTATGGGAAAAGCGGTTATAATATCCTGTATGCGCGGAGCGGTATGCCGCGTTCGCGTGATCCTTATCTGGAGGAATTTTGATGATGTCTGCAAACAGCAGTTCCATAGAACAATATCTCCGGCCCGGCAGGCGGGCGCATCTGGTCGGGATCGGCGGCGTGTCGATGCGGCCGCTCGGCCTTGTGCTGCGGAGCATGGGCATGGAGATCACCGGCTCGGATATGAACGCCTCCGTCGCGACGGAAGAGCTTCAGCGCAGCGGGATCACCGTCTACATCGGCCACCGCGAGGAGAATATTGAGGGCGCGGACTGCGTCATCCGCACGGCTGCCGCCCACAACGACAACCCGGAGATCGCCGCCGCGCGTGCCGCGGGCATCCCGATCTTCGAGCGGGCACAGGCGTGGGGCCATCTGATGCGGTCGTACAAAAATGCGATCTGCGTCGCAGGCACGCACGGCAAGACGACCACAACGTCGATGCTGACGCACATCTTCATGCGGGCGCAGCGCGCCCCGACGGTCATGATCGGCGGGAGCCTCCCGCTGCTCGGCGCGGGGCACCGCGTGGGCCGCGGCGACACGATCATTCTGGAGAGCTGCGAATACTGCAATTCGTTCCTGAACTTTTTCCCGACGGCGGCGGTCATTCTCGACGTCGACGCCGACCATCTCGACTTTTTCAAGGATCTGGCCGACGTGGAACATTCGTTCCGCGCGTTTGCCGCGCTTGTCCCGGCGGGCGGACTGATCGTGGCGAACGGTGACGACGCCAATACCGCCGACGCGCTGCGCGGCATGGACTACGTGCGCTTCGGCTTCGCGGAGACGAACGACGTCTGCGGCAAAAACTTCTCGGCGGATTTCCGCGAGTTTGACGTCTATTGCGGCGGAGCGCTTTATTGCCATCCGCACCTTGGCGTGCTCGGGCGGCACAACGCGATGAACGCGCTGGCTGCATGCGCGGTGGCATGGAAGTTTGGCATTTCCGGCGCGGATGTGGAGGCGGCGCTCGCTGTGTTCCACGGTGCGGGCCGGCGGCTGGAGTTCAAGGGGACGTATCACGGCGCAGACGTCTATGACGATTATGCACACCATCCGAACGAGCTGCACGCCCTACTGGAGACGGCGCGGACGATGGGCTATCAGCGCGTGATCTGCGCGTTCCAGCCGCACACCTATACGCGCACGAAGGCGCTGTTTGATGATTTTGTGCGCGAGCTGCGCACGGTCGACCTCGCGGTGCTGACCGACATCTATGCCGCGCGCGAGCAGAACAAGATTGGCGTTTCGTCGGCGGATCTGGCCGCACAGGTGCCGGGGAGCGTCTATTGCCCGAGCCTGCCGGAGCTGACGGACTATCTGGCGTCCGCGGCACGGCCCGGCGACCTGATCCTGACGGTCGGCGCGGGCGATGTCTATAAATCCGCCGAACGTCTGGTGGCAAGAAAAGACTGAAACAGAACAAAAACGAGGGCCGATGGGAACATCGGCCCTCGTTTTCAATTTTGCGTGATGCGATCGATTCCCTGCTGCACTTTGTAGGGGCCGATGCCCTCGTCGGCCCTATACAGGATGTTGTGTATCCGCAAGATGCCGCCTGACCGCCATCATCAAGATCGCGTGCGGCGCGGCGTCAGAAGAAGCCAGCTGCATTCCGCTTCCGCCGAGGCGGCGAAAGCTCCATATCCGCTGGCTCCTTCTTCCTTTCCAAACTGTGACCGCTGCGCTGGGTCACAGTTTGGGGTGACTTGGTGCGGGCAAATGCACCGGGGAACTGAGCTGTTACATGATGGCGGCACGGGGTGGTCTCCCGGTTTTGAAAGTTCTCTTTCTTTTCTTCGCCGGGCGCGGCGGTTCTTTTCTTTCTCTATAAAGAGAAAGAAAAAAATGGGGGCGTAAAGCGGGCGGACAGGGTCGTCCGCCCCTACACAGTGATTTTGCCGCCTTGTAAATTTATGTGAAGTCGAGGCTGGTTTTGCCCCTGGTGATGGAATCGAACAGCGACCACATCGCGTCCACAGTGCAGCTCTCGAAGCGGTGCTGCGCGGCGAGATCGTCGGTATAATCGTCCAGCAGCATCGGCCGGTAGAAATACCATTCGCCCTGCCGGAGGATAACGTTGACCGTGGGCTTCAGCTCGCAGTGCGTGATGCGCGCGCCGTCCGCGTCCTTCTCGATCGTCACGTCCGCCATGCCGCCGAGCATATTGCGCGCCTGATCCTGATGCGAGAGAAAGTTTCCGAGGGACCATAAGACCGGCACGGAGCGCCCGTCCTCTGCGGTGACTGCGGTGAGCGGCTGGACGAGATGCGGATGCCCGCCGATGATGAGGTCAGCTCCGTGGTCGGCCAGAAACTGCGCCCACGTGGTCTGCATCTGATTCGGCTCGGTCTGGCCTTCCTCGCCCCAGTGGGCGAAGACGATGACAAAGTCAGCGGCTCCCTTTGCAGCGTCGAGATCGGCGGCGACCGCGTCGAAGGTCGAGAACTGGTCGACCATCCATTTCTGCTCCGGCGCGGAATAGTTCAGGCCGTAGGTGTAGTTCAGCATTGCGATTTTGATGTTGTTTTTCTCCACGACGCGGAGCGTATTTGCATCGTCCTCGCTGTCGTGGATGCCAAGGACGGTGACGTCCGGGTGATTTTCGCGCCAGAAGGAGCAGGTATCGAGAATGCCGGTGTCCAGCTTGTCGTAACAGTGGTTCGTCGCGCAGGTGACGACATCGAAGCCCGTCTCGGCCAGCGCGTCGCCGACCTCTGTCGGGCTGCCGAAGGCGGGATAGTTTGAGAGCATGGCGTGATCCTTGACGAAGATCGTCTCCTGATTGATGCAGGCGATGTCGTAGCTCTGGACGGTGGGCTGGATGTCCGCATAGAACGGCGTGAAATCATAGCCGCCGTCCTCCGTCTCCGCCGACCAGTAGACCGTGTTATGGATGAGGTTGTCGCCGAGGGCCATGAGCGTCACGGTATCCGGCTCCGCCGGGGCGGGAGGTTCTTCCTGCGCCGGGATCTGGGGAACAGACGGCTCTGCCGCGTTGTCCTGCTCCGCCGTCTGCTCCACAGCCGCCGGGGCGGCGGCTGTGGTCGGGCGGGTCCATTTCGCGTTTTCATAGCCGCGCCACACGGCAAGGCCGCCGAGCACGATGGCGGCGAGCAGCAGCACGATCAGGATCGCGCCCAGCGCGGCGGACGGTTTTTTCTGCGGACGGTCGGACATACGGCTGCCTCCTTTGAAATTCCTATTATTATCATACGGGAAATTTCACGTTTTTTCAACACCTGAACGCGTTTTTCAGAATTTCAGAATTTGCGTTCGGGATGGACGAAATACGTTCCGTATATCTTGACAGAGAATAACGTGCGCGTTATAATTCTTTTAGATAAAACGGATGTGTTTATCACGTTTCCGAATAAATGATGGAGGAATTCAAATGAAAAAGCTGATCGCATTGCTGCTGGTCCTCGTGCTGACGCTCGCACTCTTTGCGGGCTGCGCTGCCAAGGACACCACCACGGAACCGGAGACCACGACCGGGCCGGAGACGACTGAACCCGAGACTACGACCGAACCGGAGACCCCGGAAGAGCCCGCGGCCGAGCCGGTCGAGCTGATCGTGTTCGCTGCCGCGTCCATGACCGAGACGCTGAACCAGATCGCCGAGCTGTACAAGGAAGTCGCGCCGAACGTGACGCTCGTCTACAACTTCGACTCCTCGGGCACGCTGAAGACCCAGATCGAAGAAGGCGCGGACTGCGACGTCTTCATCTCCGCCGCGCCGAAGCAGATGAACGCGCTCGACGCTTCCCGTGACGCCGACGGCGGCAATGCCGACGGTCTCGACTTCGTGCTCCAGGGCACGCGCATCAACCTGCTCGAGAACAAGGTCGCCCTCGCCGTTCCGGAAGGCAATCCCAAGAACATCACCTCCTATGACGAGCTGGCTGCCGGTCTTCAGGACGGCACGGTCTTCCTCGCCATGGGCAATGCGGATGTCCCCGTCGGCCAGTACACGCAGAAGATCTTCGCGTGCTACGGACTCGATGAGGAAGCGCTCGCCAACGCCGGCGTACTGACCTACGGCACGAATGTCAAGGAAGTCACCACGCAGGTGAGCGAGGCCGCCGTCGACTGCGGCATCATCTACGCGACCGATGCCTTCTCCGCCGGCCTGACCGTTGTGGATACCGCGACCGCCGAGATGTGCGGTCAGGTCATCTACCCGGCAGCCGTGCTGAACATCACGAAGCACGAGGCCGAGGCCAGGGCCTTCCTCGAATACCTGACCGGCCCCGAGGCCAGCACCGTGTTTGAGGCTGTCGGCTTCTCGCCGATCAGCGAATAACAAAAAGTCGAATTTGGCGGGGGCAAATCGCACCCGCCGATTTCGTATTTTACATCTTACAAATTCTGCGCTATAATAAAAGAAATTTGGGCTAAGGTGTATTCTTCCAACTGGCGATGTGACCGGCAGCGAGGAATTTTCGCGCTGAGCAAGACATTTTTTCGCAGGAATACTGTCGTATTTCAAGGAAAAATGACGCGGCGCAGCGTGAAAAGACCCGCCGTCCGGGCACGTTGACAGTTTTTGGATACGCCCTCGGAGTCGCTATGGATCTGTACCCTCTGTGGAATTCTCTCCGTATCGCGGGAATCAGCACCGTCATCATCTTTTTCCTTGGCATGTTTGCCGCTTATTTCATTGCAAAGACGCCGCGGCTCGTAAAAGGCGTGCTCGACGTCATCCTCACGCTGCCGCTCGTCCTGCCGCCCACGGTCGTGGGCTATCTGCTGCTGCGCGTCCTCGGGCCGAAGCGACCGATCGGCATGTGGTTCCTCGAGACGTTCGGATTGAAGCTGACGATGACCTGGTGGTCGGCCATTTTTGCGACTGCCGTCGTCATCTTTCCGCTCATGTACCGGACGGCGCGCGGCGCGTTTGAGGCTTTCGACGAGACGCTGGCCTGGTCGGCCAAGTCCATCGGCCTCTCCAATCATTACATCTTCTGGCGCATCCGCCTGCCCGCCTGCCGGCAGGGCATCCTCGCGGGGACGGTATTGGCCTTTGCCCGCGCTCTCGGCGAATACGGCGCGACGAGCATGATCGCTGGCTATACGCCCGGCCGCACCGCCACGATCTCCACCACGGTCTATCAGCTCTGGCGGACAAACGACGACGCACAGGCCTTTTTATGGGTGCTGGTGAACCTCGCGATCTCGTTCGTCGTGCTGCTCGCGATGAATATGCTGGAAAAGCGCGAGAAGCAGCACGCAAGAGGAGGACGCTGAGATGTCGGTATTTGTCGATCTGGAAAAGCGCCTCAAAGGCGACTTCCATCTGAAGGTCGCCTTTGAGGCGGAAAACGAAATTCTTGCGCTGCTCGGTGCGTCCGGCTGCGGTAAGAGCATGACGCTCAAGTGCATCGCGGGTATCGAGCGGCCCGACCGGGGCCGCATCGTTGTGGACGGGGTGACGCTCTTTGATTCCGAAAAGCACATCGATCTCACGCCGCAGCGGCGGCGGACGGGCCTGATGTTCCAGAATTACGCGCTGTTCCCGAACATGACAGTCGCGCAGAACATCCGCGCGGGCGCACAGCGCGAGCGGGACAAGGCCAGGCGTGAGGCGTTGGCCGAACGGCTGATGGAGAGCTTCCAGCTCCAGCCGCTGGCGAAGCACTATCCCTCGCAGCTGTCCGGCGGACAGCAGCAGCGCGTCGCGCTGGCGCGCATCCTCGTGTCCGACCCACAGATCCTGCTGCTGGACGAGCCGTTCTCCGCGCTCGATCAGCATCTGCGCTTTCGCCTCGAGCGGGAGCTGCACCAGACGCTGCGTGAATTCGGCAAGACGGCCATCTTCGTCTCGCACGACCGGGACGAGGTCTATCGCTTGGCCGACCGCATCGTCGTGATGGAGCATGGCCACGTCGAGACATCCGGCACGAAGAAGGACGTCTTCCGCGACCCGCATACCCGCGCGGCGGCGGCGCTGACGGGCTGCAAGAACATTTCGCGTGCGGCGATGCTGCCGGACGGCAGCTTTGAGGCCGCAGATTGGGGCATCACGCTGCGCAAACCGGGCTTCTCCGGCGGCTGCGTTGGGATTCGGATGCACGATGTCCGACCCGGGCGCGGCGAAAATGAAGTCCGCTGCGACGTTGCGGAGGTCATTGAAAATCCGTTCTCCTTTACGGTGCTGCTCCGGCCCGCCGGACGCACGGACACCACGCCGGTCGGCTGGGAGATGGAGAAGGACGTGTGGCGCGCACAGCAGGCCGCGCAGCTCTGGGTGCATTTCCCGGCGGAGGGGCTGCTGGCGCTCGAAGAAACGGAGGAACAGGCATGAAAAAGGTCAAGGTGCAGGACGCCGTCGGGCTGACGCTCTGCCACGATATCACCGCGATGCGCGACGGCTTCAAGGGCGCGGCATTCAAGCGCGGCCATGTGATCGAGGGGGGTGACGTGGAAAAGCTGCTCGACCTCGGCAAGCGCACCGTCTTCATCTGGGAGGAAAACGCGGGCGAAATTCACGAGGAGGACGCCGCGCGGCGCATGGCCGCGATGGCGCAGGTCGAGGACTGCCATTATACCGAGCCGTCGGAGGGAAAGGTCCTGCTGATGGCGGACACGCGCGGCATGTTCCGCGTCGATACGGCGCTTCTGAACCAGGTCAATTCGATCGGAGACCTCACGATCTCCACGCTGCCGGATCATTTCCCCGTCGAGGCGGGCGACCGGCTGGCCTCGATGCGCATCGTCCCGCTCGTCACGCAGGAGGCGCAGATCCTCGAGGCCGAGCGCCTCTGTCAGGGGAAAAAGCTGCTCGATCTCCGGCCCTACCGGGTGCGCAGAGCGGGCGTCATCATCACCGGCTCCGAAATCTATACGGGCCGTATCAAAGACAAGTTCGAGCCGGTCGTGCGGGCGAAGCTCGCGCACTATCCGGGCGAGATCCTCGGCGTCACGATCTGCGACGACGATCTCAATATGATCGTCGACACCGCAAAGGGCTATCTGGCCCAAGGCGCGGATTTCCTGATCTTCACGGGCGGCATGTCCGTCGACCCGGACGACCTCACGCCCACCGCCATCCGGCGGCTCGGCGCGGAGATCATCACGCACGGCGTCCCGGCGCAGCCGGGCAATATGACGCTCGTGGCGTACCTCGGCGATGTGCCGATCCTCGGCGTCCCCGGTGCGGCCATCAGTATGCCGACGACGATCTTCGACGTGCTGCTCCCGCAGATTTACGCGGGCGACCGCCTGACGCATGAAGACCTCATCCGCCTTGGCGACGGCGGCCTCTGCCGCCTCTGCAAGCCGTGCCATTTCCCAACTTGTACATTCGGAAGGTATTGAGATGACCGATCCATTTGGCCGCGCGATCACCTATCTGCGCGTCTCCGTCACGGAGCTCTGCAACCTCCGCTGCCAGTACTGCATGCCCGCCGAGGGTGTCCGCAAGCGGAGCCACGCGGATATGCTGACGGAGGAGGAGCTGCTGCGCGCGGTGCGCATCGCCGCGCAGCTCGGCGTCACCAAGGTACGCGTCACCGGCGGCGAACCGCTCGTCAAGCGCAATATCCTCTCGATCTGCCGCGGCATCGCGGACATTCCCGGCGTGCAGGAGCTTTGCCTGACGACGAACGGCGTGCTGCTCCCGCCGCTGGCGGACGAGCTTCGCGCGGCGGGCGTGCGGCGCGTGAACCTGAGCCTCGATACGCTGGATGCGGAAAAATATGCCCGCATCACGCGCATCGGATGTCTGGACGATGCGCTGCGCGGACTGGACGCGGCCCTTTCTGCCGGGTTCGACCGCGTGAAGCTGAACGCCGTCCTGCTCGGCGGCTTCAACGACGATGAAATTCCGGCGCTTGCCGGACTCACAAGAGCATATCCCGTCGACGTCCGCTTCATCGAGTGGATGCCGATGGGGCAGCGCCCGCCGGGCGCGTATCCGCTGGACTGCGGCGCGGTGTTGAAGGCGCTGCCGGAGCTGACGGCTCTGCCGCCGGACGGCGGCGTGGCCGAGCGGTATATCCTGCCGGGCGCGAAGGGCTATGTCGGGCTGATCCGGCCCGTGAGCTGCCAGTTCTGCGCGGGCTGCAACCGCCTCCGCCTCACGGCGGACGGCAAGCTGAAGCCCTGTCTGCACAGCGGACAGGAGCTCTCCATCCGGGGACTGGACGATGCGGCGATGCGCGCCCAATTTCTGCGCGCCATCCGGGAAAAACCGGCGCAGCACGCGCCGCTTGACCTCGCGCACCAGAGCGAGGCGGGCCGGAGCATGAACGAGATCGGAGGCTGACATGGCGGATTTTACACATTTTAACGAGCAGGGCCGCGCGCGGATGGTGGACGTCGGGGAAAAGGACGTCACGCGCCGCGAGGCCGTCGCCGCCGCGCGCGTACTGGTGAACCGGGAGACGTTTGACCTCATTCGCTCCGGCGGCGTGAAGAAGGGCGACGTGCTCACGGTCGCGCAGGTGGCGGGCATCATGGGCGCGAAGCGCACGCCGGAGCTGATCCCGATGTGCCATCCGGTGCAGATCTCCGGCGTTGACCTTCGGCTCACGCTGGATGAGACGCGCTGCTCCGTTGAGATCACGGCCTCCGTCCGCTGCGACGGGCGGACGGGCGTCGAGATGGAGGCGCTCACTGCGGTCAGCGCCGCGGCGCTCACAGTCTACGACATGTGCAAGGCCGTCCAGCGCGACATGGTCATCACCGACGTCCGCCTGCTCTCCAAGACCGGCGGCGTCCACGGGACATTCCAAAGGGAGGAATCGATATGAAGTATACAGCCGCCGTCATCACCGTCAGCGACAAATGCTCGCGCGGCGAGCGGGAGGACACGAGCGGGCCGATGCTCTGCACGCTTCTGGCGCAGAATGAATGTGAGGTCGTGCAGCGGGCGCTCGTCCCCGATGAGAAAGAACAGATCCAGGCCGCGATCCGCCATGCTGCGGACGAGCTGCATGTGCAGCTCATCCTGACCACGGGCGGCACCGGCTTTTCCCCGCGCGACATCACGCCGGAGGCCACGGCGGAACTGATCGAGCGCGCCACGCCCGGCCTGCCGGAGCTGATGCGGAGCGAGAGCTGCAAGATCACGCCGCGCGGCTGCCTCTCGCGCGGGATCGCGGGCATCCGCGGCAGCAGCCTGATCGTCAATCTGCCCGGCAGCGAAAAAGCCGCACGGGAAAATTTCGAGGCGGTGCTCCCGGCGCTCGGCCACGGGCTGGAGATGCTGCGCTCCGCCGGTTCGGCGGACTGCGCGGTCAAGCCCGAAAAGCAGACCGCCCCGAGCCTTGACCTCTGGCTCCATGAGGCGAAGGCCAGCCCCGAGGGCGCGGCGTGCGGGATGTACCTGTTCCACAACGGTGTCGTCCGCGCGACGGCCAAGCGCACCGCGCGCCTTGGCGAGGATGCGCCGCCCGTGCGCGGCATGGTCTTTGACTACGATGAGGTGAAGGCTGCGGCTGCAATCGAGAACGCCCGCGCCATGCCCGGCATCCGCTATGTCCGCGTGTGGCTGAACCGGGGCAAACTTGCGGTCGGGGACGACATCATGCTCGTCCTCGTCGGCGGCGACATCCGCCCGCACGTGGTCGACGCGCTGCAAGCACTCGTCGAAGAAATCAAAACGTACTGCGTCACCGAGACGGAGCAATATTGAGGAGGGATCCACATGAAAATCGGATTTATCGGCTTTGGCAGCATGGGCCGCGCGATTGCAGAGGGGCTGATTGCCCGGAACGTCTGCACACCGGAGGATATTTACGCCTGTGCCGGCCATTTTGACAAATTGCAAGAAACCGCAGATAAGCTCGGCGTCCACGCGGAGCGGACGGCGGCGGACGTCGTTGCGAAGAGCGACTGGGTTGTCCCGGCGGTTGTCCCTGCGATTTTGGAGGACGCGCTCGGCCCGGTGCTGCCTGCGCTGCGGGACAAGATCGTCGTCTCCATCGTCAGCGGCTGGGATTTCGCCCGCTACGAAGCCTTCCTCGCGCCCGGCACGCACCACATCAGCACCATCCCGAACACCCCCATCGCCATCGGCGAGGGCGTCCTCGCCTGCGAGTCGACACACAATCTGACCGAGGCGGAGTATGCGCAGTTTGAGGAGACATTCGGCAAGATCGCCCTGATCGTCCCGGTCACGGCGGCGCAGTTTGGCCCGGCGGGCACGCTCGGCGGCTGCACGCCGGCGTTCACCGCGATGTATCTCGAGGCCCTCGGCGACGCGGGCGTCAAATACGGCCTGTCCCGCGCGGCGGCCTATCAGATGGCCGCGCAGGTGCTCATCGGCACCGGCATGCTCTATCTGGAGAGCGGCCTGCACCCCGGCGTACTGAAGGACGGCGTCTGCTCACCCGGCGGCACGACGATCCGCGGCGTGGCGGAACTGGAAAAGCGGGCCTTCCGCGGGACAGTCATCTCCGCGGTCGACGCCATTGAAGGAAACTAAAAAAGGTCCCGGCTTCCTCTTGGGAGCCGGGATTTTTTGCGTATATCGATACAATGGGGGGCGGGCATTGTCCGCCCGCAAAGCCCCCCTCTTCATAGAGGGGGCCTTTGATCGCTGCGGAACTTATTCAAACCTTCTCTGCCGCTGCGACAGGTCTAAAAACACCGTTGTCCCCGTGCCGGGGGTGGATTCGGCTCGCAGGCCGATGCCGAGATTCTCGCACACGCGGCGGCAGAGATAGAGTCCGAGTCCTGTCGCCTTGCGGTCGGTGCGGCCATTGAGTCCGGTGTAGCCCTTTTCAAAGATGCGCGGCAGATCCTCCGGCGCGATGCCGATGCCAGTGTCCGCGATGCAGAGCGTCTCATGTTCCAGAAAGATGCGGACGCTGCCCGCGCGGGTGTATTTCAGCGCGTTGGAGAGCAGCTGTTCCAGCACGAAGCCGAGCCATTTCTCGTCTGTGACCAGCGTATAGTCCACCGGCGCATAGTCGAGCCGGATTTTGCGCCCGATGAACTCGGCGGAAAACCGCTTGACGCTTTGCCGGATGATGGGATCGAGCGCGCAGTCGCGGAAGACGTAATCGCTCTCCGCGCTCTCGAGCCGGAGATACGTCAGCGCCATCTCGACATACTGTTCGATGCGCGAAAGCTCACCCAGCAGCCGCCGCGCCTGCGGCGAATCCTCCTGCCGGAGCGTCAGCTCCATCGCGGCGATGGGCGTCTTGATCTGGTGCGCCCAGACGGTGTAATAATCGCTCGCCTCGCGTTCGCGCGCCGCGGCGGACGAGGCCAGCTGCCGCGCCTGCACTTGCAGGCTGCGGATGATCGCCTGATAATCGCCGTCCAGAATCCGTGATGTCTCCGGCAGCGGGCCGATCTGCTCCGTCGGGGCATTGGAGAGCGCAGAAAGCTCCGCATGCGTCCGCCGGATGCGGCCAAAGTCCCACAGAAAGAAGATCAGGCCCAGCACCGCCGTCAGCGCCGCCGGATACCAGACCGCCGCCAGCGGCAGCCCGTAGAGCGCGAACGAGACGGCAAACAGCGCGTAAAACAGCACTGCGCCCAGCAGCACCTTCCACCGCTGACGCAGATAGGCAAAAAACAGCTTCATATGTCCTCCACCAGATAGCCAACGCCGAATTTTGTCGTGATAAAGTCTGCGAGGCCCGCCGCGGCCAGCTTTTTGCGCAGCCGGTTGACGTTGACGGTCAGGGTGTTCTCGTCGACGAACGCCTCGCTCTCCCACAGCCGCTCCATCAGCCGCTCGCGGCTGACCACCTTGCCCTTCTGCTCCATCAGGCAGAGCAGGATGCGGTATTCGTTTTTCGAGAGTGCGATCTTCTCCGCGCCGAATTGCAGCGTCTGGTCGTCGGTGCAGAGCTGCGCGCCGCGGCAGGTCAGCGCGGGCGCGGCCTGGACGAAGTCATAGCTCCGGCGGAGCAGCGCCTGCATCTTCGCGACGAGCACGGCGCAGTCGAACGGCTTCGCGATGAAATCGTCCGCGCCCATGTTCATCGCCGTCACAATGTTGAGGTTGTCCGCCGCCGAGGAGAGGAACATGACCGGCACGTTGGAAATTTTCCGCAGCTCCGCACACCAGTGATAGCCGCTCTGGAACGGCAGCATCAGATCGAGCAGCACGAGCTGTGGATCAAATGCGCGGAATTCTCCGGTCACGTCGCGGAAATTCTCCACGGCCCGCACGGCAAAGCCCCAGTCGCCGAGCTGCGCGCACAGCGCGTCGGCGATCCCGCGGTCGTCCTCCACCAAAAGTACCCGGTACATCGGTTTCCCTCCTATGTTCAGATCTCTGCGCGTACCTCGCGCAGCGAACGGCCCGTCTCGCGCGCGATGCGGGCGAGATCGTCAAATTCCGCCTTCTCCCGCTTTACACCGAAGCCCTCGGCGGACTTCACACGCACGGGGCCGTGCGCTGTGTCCACGGTGTGTGCCGCGCGCGTGAGCGTATAGCGGTCGCAGCGGCTGGCGCGGACACCGAGCGTCGTCGTGTGGCGGAAGAGCGTTTCTAAGATCGCTTCGCGCGTCTCCTCGCGGCACATGCAGGTGAGGAGCACGGCGGGGCGGTTTTTCTTCATGCCGATCGGCGCCGTCCAGACGTCGAGCGCGCCCGCGTCAAACAGCCGCTCCATCGCAAAGCCCAGTTCCTCCGGCGTCATGTCGTCGAGATTGCAGCAGAGCTCCACGATCTGCTCCGGCTGCGCATCGCTGCGGCCCAGCATCGCGCGGACGCAGTTGGCCGCCTCAAAGTCTTTCGTACCCATGCCATAGCCGATCTTTTCGATGCAGAGCTGCGGCATCGGGCCGAACTTCGTCACGAAACGGCGCAGCAGCGCCGCGCCCGTCGGCGTGCAGAGTTCGCCGCGCACCGCGCCGCCGTAGCAGGGGATTCCCTCGAGGAGCAGCGCCGTCGCCGGGGCGGGCACGGGCAGAATCCCGTGCGCGCATTTCACCTGTCCAGATCCGACATGCACCGGCGAGGCATAAACTGCGTCCGGCGCGAGGCGGTGCATCAGCCAGCAGACGCCCACTACGTCGGCCAGCGCGTCGAGCGTGCCGACCTCGTGGAAGTGGATCTGGTCGACCGGTGCGCCGTGGACGCGGCTCTCCGCGTCCGCGATCGAGCGGTAGACGGCCCACGCATCTTCGCGCACGGCCTCCGGCACGGGCAGCTGCCCGATCCGGCGCTCGATCTCATGCAGACCGGTGCGGTGATGTTCGTGCCCATGTTCATGCTCGTGGTCATGGTGCTCGTGGCCTTCTTCCTCGCCGTGGACGAAGACGTGGACGTGCGTCCCCGTCACGCCGCACTTGACCGACGGCTCCGCCGTCACTTCAATGCCCGGCAGGCCCAGCGCATTCATGTCGCGCAGAAATGCGTCCCGGTCCGGCAGCAGCTCCAAAAGCGCCGCCATCAGCATATCGCCCGCTGCGCCCATCGCGCAGTCCAGATATAAAATGTTCATCGCTGTCCTCCCATCCGGTCGATCATGTTGGCGAGATAGCCCGCGCCGAAGCCGTTATCGATGTTCACGACGCTGACGCCGCTTGCGCAGGAATTGAGCATCGCGAGCAGCGCGGCCACGCCGCCGAAGCTCGCGCCGTAGCCAACGCTCGTCGGCACGGCGATGACCGGGCAGTCGACCAGTCCGCCGACCACGCTGGCCAGCGCGCCCTCCATTCCCGCCACGGTAACGACCGCCCGCGCGGCCATCAGCTCGTCCGCGTGGGCCAGCAGCCGGTGCAGTCCCGAAACGCCCACATCGTAGAGCCGCACGACGCGGCTGCCGTGGACCTCGGCGGTGACTGCCGCCTCCTCCGCGACCGGGATGTCCGACGTGCCGCCCGTCGCAACAACGACCGTGCCGGAGCCGGCCGGCTCCGGAATCTTGCCCACAATGCCGAGCTTCGCCTCCGCGCGGTAATCGAGCGGGACGGTCTGTTCGACTTCCGCCGCTGCCTCGGGTGACAGGCGCGTGATGAGGATCGGCTCGACGCCGCGCTCCCGCATCCGCGCAGCAATGCCCGCGATCTGCGCGGGTGTTTTCCCCGCGCCGTAGATGACCTCCGCCGCCCCCTGACGGACGGCGCGGTGCAGATCGACCTTCGCATAGCCGAGGTCTTCAAACGGGGCCTTTTTCAGCCGCAGCGCCGCCTCGTCTACCGAAAGTGCGCCGGAACGCACGGCCTCCAGCGTGGCCCGTAATTCCTCGTTCATCCCCGCACCTCCAGATCCAGCAGCACCGCCGGATAGATTTTTTTCAGTTCTGACAAAAGCTCTGTCCGCCGCTCCAGGGCCAGCGGCAGCTGCGCCTCCGGCAGCTGGATGCGCGCTGCGCCCGCAAAATAGCGCACGCGGAAGTCGCGGAAGCCGAGCGAGAAAAGCAGCGCCTCAGCGCGCTCCGTTTTTTGCAGCTTTTCCGCCGTGATGGTTTCGCCGGTGGGTACGCGCGTGGCGAGACAGGCATAGGCCGGCTTGTCCCACGTGAACAGGCCAGCTTTGCGCGAAAGTGCGCGGATGCGCGCCTTCGTCAGCCCGCACTCACGCAGCGGTGAGCGCACCGAGAGCTCCCGCAGCGCGCGCATGCCGGGCCGGTCGCCCGCGTCGTCCGAGGCGTTCGTCCCGTCGAGCAGGAGCGTGTAGCCGTCGGCCAGCGCCCGCGCGGCGAGCGTGCCGAAGAGATTCCGCTTGCAGTGGTAGCAGCGGTCCGCCGGATTCGCCGCAACTGCGGGGTCAGAAAGCGCATCCAGCTCCAGCACGGTCAACTCCGCGCCGATCTCGCGGCAGAGGCGCTTCGCGTCCTCAAATTCAAATTCCGGCTGAAAGGACGTCTTGATGTAGTAGGGGCGCACGTCCGCGCCGCACTGCCGCGCGGCCCAGAGCAGGTAAGAGGAATCCACGCCGCCCGAAAAGCCGAGCGCCGCCTTGGGGTGTTCGTGAAAAAAGCCCTGTAGTTCCATAGGAATCTCCTGAAAAACATGAAAAGGTATACGACTCCTTCGGAAGCCGTATACCTTCTGGATATACATCTTGTGATTGCGGGGAACTGCGGGCTTCAGCCCGGGGCGGCGCTTCCTGCGCGCATTGGCATCATTTTAGCATACACCCCGGCGGCGCGTCAAGCCCTGCAAACAGTTTTCTCCAGTTCTGCGACCACCGAATCGACGAGCCGTCCGACGCTCAGATCGGCCACGCCCGCGATGAAGTTTGCGCAGTGGTTGACGGGAATGAGGATGCGCTTGGCCGCGCTCTGCCCGACGGCGACGGCCATCCGCGGCGTCACCTCGCCGAGCATTGCGTCCGCAATCACAATGCCGACCGGCCCGATGATCACGTCGGCCCTCCGGCAGCAGACCACGGCGGCGTTTTCGCCCGTCGCGCCTTCGTCTGCCCCGGCGCGGAGCATCGCGGTCGTCGCCGCGGCATTCGTGCCGACTGCTGTGATCGTCACGTCCGGAAAGCGCGTGCGCACCGCCGTGACGACCTGCTTTCCAATGCCGCCGCCCTGTGCGTCCATGACCAGAATGTTCATCATTGTCCTCCAAATCGTCCGTTTTTCTCAGTATACCATGGAAATCCGTAAATTGCTATGTCATATCTTTCCATGATTGTGGCTGTTTCTGTACCGCAGCGCATTGCCGAGCAGCGTCACGGACAGGAGCGTGGCCACCAGGAATATGCCGGGGATCACCACGGCCCACCAGCTCTTTGTCAGCAGCGCCTGCTGCGCCAGCGAGAGCATGCTGCCCCACGAGATGACCTCCAGCGGCAGGCCGAGGCCGAGAAAGCTCAGCGTCGACTCGGCCAGGATCGCGCTCTGCACGTTCATGACCACCATGAAGAGGATCGCGGAGAGGAAATTCGGCGCGAGATGCTCCCACAGGACGTGGAAAAATCCGCCGCCCATGCACCGCGCGGCCAGCACATATTCGCTCGTGCGCAGGCGGCGCACCTCGGTGCGGACGACCTTGGCGATCCCGGCCCAGCCGGTGACGCCGATGACGAGCGACAGCGTCCAGACCGAGGCCGTGCCGAGAATGGCTTGCAGCAGTACGATCAGCAGCAGATGCGGCACGCTGAGGAAGATCTCCATCCCGCGCATCAGAAGCGCGTCGAGCCGCGGCCCGGCGCAGCCGCTCAGCGTGCCGAGCAGGGCGGCAATGACCGTCGAGATGGCCGCGCCCAGAAAGCCGATCGTCAGCGACGCACGGCCGCCGTACCAGATCATCGAGAAGATGTCGCGGCCCATCGCGTCCGTGCCGAAGAGGAATTCCCGGCACGGGGCCACATTGCAGTTGGCAAGATCCATATAGGTCGGGTCGCGCGGGAGAAACAGTCCGCACGACAGACAGCCGAGGATGATGACCGCCAGCACGAGCATTGCGCCGAGCGGCAGACCGCGATACCATGGCTGTTTTTTGGCCGGCTGCGGCGCGGAAGGCCGCGCACCGACGAGGGTAAAATCATCCATGTGCTGCCTCCTCTCCGGCGAGGCGCGGGTCGATGCGCGCGCTGATCGCCTGCGCGAGCAGATTGCACACGATGACGGCCGCGCCGGTCATCATGCAAAGCACCATCAGCAGGTTATAGTCCTGATACCGGGCGCTCTCATAGCTGAGCGTGCCGAGTCCGGGATAGGAAAACACGGTCTCGACGATGTACGTTCCGCCGAGGATGTGCGGCACGGAGATCGCCATGATCGAAAGATACGAGGGCAGAACGTTGCGCAGCGCGTGCCGCAGGAGCACCGTTCGCTTCGGCAGTCCCTTTCCCTTGGCCAGCAGGATATAGTCCGCGTGCAGCTCTTCGATCAATCGGCTGCGTACCAGATAGGCGTAGTACCAGAGATGGCCCAGCACCACGACCGTCACCGGCAGGATGAGATGCACGGCCCGGTCGGCAAAGCCGCCGTCGCCGCCGACGCTGTAGGCCCCGGAGCTCGGCAGCCAGCGCAGCGTGACGGAGAACAGGTCGAGCTTCTGGAAGCGGATCGCTTCATAGGACGCAACGAGCATTCTGCCGCGCTTTTTGAGGCTCACCAGATGGTCTGATGCTCTCACCTCGGTCTGGGGGATAGCCGCGCCCTCGCCGACATAGCGCAGGCTCTTGTCATCCTCGCTTGCCGCCGAGTAGATGGAGCGATAGTCCATGCCGTCAAAACGGGTGACGGTGGCGGTGATGGACGGCAGGATGTTGCCCTCCTCCATGCCTGCCTTTACGCTGCGCGATACATACTCGGGAAACAGCACCGCCGACTCCGAGGTCGAGAAGAATTTTTCGACAACGTCGCTGCCTGCGCCGCGGACCTTGATATCGAATCTCTTGAGCTGGCGCTGGAATGCGTCAAGCCCCTCATACGGAGTGCCCTTGTAGTTTTCGTTGGGGTCGAGCGCCTCGAGGGTCTGCTCGAAGCTCCTGCCGCGCTCGGAATACATGCCCTTTTCGAGCTTTATCTCGTTGAAATTATATGCCATGATCGTTTCCTCCTTACATAATGAAGCCGACTGTGCCGGCAGCGGTATCGACCTTGATGACAAGGTACTGTGCTCCGCCGCTGGTGACGGCCTTGACCTTGCCTGCCGCGGCGTCCGCAGCGAGGGTAGCGTAGCCGACCGCGGGAGCCGTGCCGCTGTAGCCAAGCTCGACATAGCCTGCGGTCTTTATCTCGGCAAAGGCATCGCCGGACGCGATGCAAACGCCCATGAAGCGGTCGCCTGCGTCGCAGGCCTTTACGGTGCTGTTTGCGCTCATCTTAACAAGCGCGCCCTTTGTTACGCCGCTTGCCTTGTTGAAGGAGAGCACCTGCTCTCCAACGCCTTCAAAACTAACTTTCATTTTTGTCCTCCTGATCTCAGATCAAATGATGTATTCTTCACCGGAAAATGCGGTGACTTCGCCCCTGCCCGGAAGCTGGGTCACGGGCGGATAGAGCTTCGCCGATGCTTCCTCAAAAGCGTCCTTGAGCTTAATAAGCTCCGGCTCTTCCATCAGCTGCACGCTTTTTTCGAGCGCCGGGTGCATTTTTTCATCGCACACGAGGCACAGCCGAAGCTCCTC
>OLNF01000281.1_pt1 | contig 43082 bp, 35 predicted proteins | sample 1673061 | NCBI WGS metagenome assembly OLNF01 (sample SAMEA3136751, study PRJEB25190) | human gut metagenome
GCAGGAGCAGCATGTCCCCGCCGGAGGTGAACATGCAGGTATGCACGGCGATCGGAGAGAAGTATTGCAGCTCGCCGCCGTACACGCCGATCCCGATGCTGCGGCGGACGTAAAAGTCCCCGCTCACCGCCATGACGGCGTTATCCTCCGCGGCAAGCTCTGTCGCGGTCTTGAGTCCCGCGGCACGGTAGCTGTCGCCGCTTATCTTGCGTCGGCGAGCTTCACCTCGACGAACGAGCAGCCGCGCCCCTCTATGGCCTCCTGCCACGCGACGACAAGGATGCTGTCGTCCCTGTAATACCGCATCTCGGAGTTGGGCATGAAGTCGATATCCGCGTTCCAGAAGGTCTCCTGCCCGTCGAGCAGCACCGCCGCCGCGTCTATGACGGCCTGCACCTCCTGCGGATCGGTCGTGACACCGTAGCAGGCGGCCTTCGGCTGCGGGGGCAGCTCGCCCGCCTGGACAGAATAGAGCTTGCGGATATATTTCGCCTCACCTGCCGTCCGCTCTTCGAGCGCTGCGGCGAAGCCGCCGACTTCGTCCGCCGCGTCAAAGGTCTGCACGGCTCTGGGCTGCGGCGGGGTGTGGACATATCCCATCAGCAACGCAGCGGCGCCGATCAGAAGGATCAGCGTCGCTGCGGCGGATATGAGTACAAACGGTTTCTTCATCAGTCGTAATCCGGCTCCTCGCGCTCTGCGCAGGTGGTCTTATACATGAGGTACACGATGACGGCCATCATGGTGCAGGTTATGGTCATGACCGTGTAGCAGATGGGATACATGTTGCCGAAGCGCTGCACAAGGTATTCCGACGCGCCGGTTCCCACAAGCGTGAGCACATAGCCGATCCACATCGCCACATGGTAGCCGCAGCGGCCGTTGACCTTATGCGAAAGGCGCGAATAGTGGATGAGCGCCGCAAGGATGCAGACCGCGCTCACGATCTGGACGATGCTGACGAAAGCGTTGAAGTGCATGAAGCTGGAGTCATAGCGAGTGCTGTCCATAAGCAGCTCAACCGCGCTGTGGAAGGTGAGGAACATCCATGCGACGTTTCCGTCGCGCGGGCAGCCTTCCTTCATCGGCAGGCGGCGGCGCGCGAAGAAGAAGTACAGCAGCAGCACCGTCACGCAGAGCATCAGTATCGCCTGCACAAAGAAGGTCGCAAAGCGGTACTCGACGGCGCCCATGGAGTTTGTTATGCCGCTGCCTATCGGCAGATGCTGCAGAAGCGGCGTGGTAATGGCAATCTTGCTGCGGCAGGAGCTGTTGAACAGGGCGCTCAGGCGGATGAACACAACGATGAGCGCTCCGCCGGGGGCGACGCAGTCGAGCAGACGCGCCATATTCCCCGTAAGACCCAGCCCGCGCACAACGAGTGCGGCGAGGAAAGTGCCCAGCAGCGCGCCGGGCAGGCAGTAGCTGCCGGTGGAATAATCGGTGATGGCGCGGATAAAGCTCGTGTACTGCTCAAGGTGGCAATACCAATGTATCGCGCGGCAGAGCGGCACGGAGAACAGCAGCGCCAGCGGCAGCAGCAGCCACATCGCGGCGGAGCGGCCGCCGTGCGATATGTACAGCGAATAGCTGAGCGCAAAGCCTGCGGCGATACCCAAGGCGATGACTACCGCACTCCAATATATGACCGTGCTTCCGGTGCTGATTGCTATCGGATTCATGGGTTCACCTCCTCCGGCAGTGCCGTGGCAAAGTAGATTATATCGCTCTGTGTACGCTGGTTGCCCCAGTCGGGACGGTTGACGGTATGGCCGTTCATGACCATGGTAGAGGTCTGGCCGCCGTCGAGCGCATAGGCTTTGACAACGCCCTTACTGAAGATATACTCCGCAGCTTCGCTGACGGTCGCCGCGACGGAGTGGTCATCCTCATAGTTTATCGTCATGAGGATATAGTGCAGCTTGTCGCGCTGGCCGATGGCGGTACGGGAATAGGTCCTATTGTTCTCGCCGATGGGATAGCTGCCGAACTCGGCAAGCTGTCCGTTATCGACCATGACCGGCCCGAAAGCGACGGCAAAGGTAACGTCGTTATCGGTTATGAACTGCTGCGCTTCCTCCTGCGAACTCATCTCGCCCGCGCGGGAGAACAGCATGTCGCCGGAAGCGGTGAAGAAGCATGAGTCAACGGACTTCGGCGCGAAGCGGTAAAGCTGGCGCTGATACACCGTGATGCCGAGCTGGCGGAAGATGTAATAGTCGCCGCTGATGGCAATGACGGCGTTCGCGGAGGCGGCCATATCGGTCGGGTAGAGCTGCACGTCGGAGCCGTAGCTGTTGTTGGCTATCATTCTGCGCAGCTGGGAGCCGTCTGCGATCTTCACCTCGGCGAAAGTGCAGACCTTGTTATTGATAAGCTCCTTCCACGCGATAGCGAGGATAGTCTCGTCATAGTAATACTCAATCTGCGAGCCGGGATAGAAATCCACGTTCGGATCCCACGCCAGGCTCTGCCCCTCAAGGAGGTCCGCCGCAGAATCGATGACCTGCTGAACCACGGCGGGGTCGGTGGTCGTGCCGTAATTCGCGGGGTTCGGCTTCTGTCCGGCGAGGGCGTTCTCGTCGATCTTATACACCTTGCGGATATACGCAAGGTCGCCGAGCGCGTCGCTCGCGGCATTGTTTATGTATACGTCGAACTTGCTGACAAGATCAAGCTTGCTGCCCGACGCCGCGCCGACCGAGCTGCCGCTGTCGGGATGGATGTTATTGAACGCCCAGACGAGGGACAGGAACGCCAGAGCGATGAACACCAGCGTTATAAAGCCCATTCCAGCGTTTCTCTCCTTCGCGCGCGGAGCCGGAGCTGCCGGAGCTTCTGGGCAGGTTGGCATAGGCCGTCTCTGCGTCTGTCAGCGTCTTGAGCACGCTGGCGGGCACCAGCTTCTTCTGATCTTCGGTCAGGCCGTCGTAAGCCTTGCGCGCCGCATCGATAGATGCCTTGCTTCCCCTGGTCACAGTGCCGATGGCACCGATCTTGGCAATAACATCGTCCACTACCGGCTGATCCTTCTGCCGCTGCAGCGCCTCATACAGGCCCTTGCCCACGGGATCGGTGCGATCCTTCAGCATCTCCATCAGCTCATCGGCGGTCTTTTCCGCGCCGATGATCGGTTCATCACCGCTTCCGTTCAGGCAGCCGGACAGATAGTAGTTTCCGCCGCCGTCGGCCAGTTTCTTTGCGTTAGTCGTGACAGTGACGCCGCCAGCCTTCTTGGAAGCGGTGACGCTGCCCACATTGATGCAGTCCGTAAACACGCCGCCGAACATCTGATACTGCATATGAATGGCAGCGATACCGCCTGCATTACCGGACTTCGCGTCCGTGGCGGTGATGGTTCCGGTGTTGCCGCAGTTCTTAATAACGGGCGCTTTCTTTGCGTTATTAGCATTTGCGACATTCCCCTGCGTTTTACCGACAACGCCTGCCGCGCAGGTCTTGGCAGTGACATCCGCCTCATTCAGGCAGTTGATCACAGAGGTCTGGGCGGGGGCATAGCCCACGATACCGCCGGCGGAAGCCGCCGTGGTGGTCACAGAGCCGGTAACGGTCAGGTCATGCACCTTGCCGTTGGCGCCCAGTCTGCCGATCAGGCCCTGATTGTCCGCCGTGCTGTAGATGTACAGGTTCCGCACCGCGAAGCCCGCACCGTCCAGCTCGCCGGCAAAACCCTTGCTGGTGTTGCCGATGGGCGTCCAGGGGAAGCCCGCCAACTCAATGTCTTTGGTCAGCTTGCCCTTGATATTATTGGTTCTGCCGTTCACCGTCTTGGCAAACCAGGCCAGCTCCGCGCCGGTGCTGATCTGGTATACACCGTTCTCAAGCTTCGGCTCGGTGACAGTCGTACCGTCCCATGCGCCCTCCATTGTCTTTTTCAGCACAATGGTAATGGTCAGGACGCCATTCTTTACCTGTGCCGCGCTGCTGGCGCTCAGAGAGAAGGAACCGGCGTTGTTGACATAGCCCTCTGCCTTCACATAGTAACGGTAGGTATCATAGGGCGAATCCTTATACAGACCGTTCACAGGGGTAAGCTCCGTACCATCGGAGTTCGTCAGGGTAATGGTCGCGTTTTCAACGGCCTTGCCATCCTTATCCACAACGTTCACGCGAACATCATAGCCCTGCTTCTGCACGGGGATGGAGATATCCATCAGGTGGCTGGACAGCGTCCGCAGCAGCAGCGCCGCGAAGTTGGTGGGCATACCCAGGTCGGTCATGGTGTACATGAAGTTAAAGGGATTGGAAGCGGAGTACATATTGCCGGAAATATGACCGTCGGACAGCACATAGTTCATGGAGTCGGCTCCGTCCTCAAAGACGAGGGCACGGGGGATGGTGAACTCCAGCACGGCGGTGTCCATCCGCGCGTACTGCTTGGCACCCGCCAGTATCAGATCGCCCTCCGGCGTAGTATAGGTAACATTCAGATCCGTCGGATTAAACGTACCAGCCACCTTGTTGATGCCGCGGTACAGGCCGTTGAAAGTCACACGCACCGTATCACCGGGGGCGAAGGGATCGCCGGGATGGGTGACATTCTCCAGCGTCGGCGTGACCTTGGCCACCCGCACCAACCGGTAGCTGACGCCGGTGTCGTCGGTCATCTTGATAATAACGGTGCCGCCCTTGCCGTTGCCCAAGCCGCTGAAGGCGGACAGAGGAACGGTATAGCTGCCGTTGGTGCCGGAAGCGGCGGAGTACTTGGTCATGGTGGTCTGCATAGCCTCATTGGCCGCCACAAGGGCATATTCCACAGCTACCTTGCCGGTACCGCTGACCGTGAAGTTCAGGGTGGGGTCGGTGTCCTGTGCGCTATAGAACCATGTGTCAAAGCTGTAGTCCCACTCGTAAGGACGGGCGCTGCCGTTGCCCTCGATGGGGTTATAGCGCACGTCCGCTTCAGCAGTACCGTGCTTGGTGCCCGTACCGGCCACCACCGACACGGCCACGCGCTCGGGGCTGGTGGCGGGGAACAGGCCGCAGGTTCTGGCGTGATCCTGCGGATTCACGTCGATACTGTCATACCATGTGGCGATCACAGAATCCTCTGTGCCGGGCGTCACGTCCGCCCAGTTGTTACCGGCATTACCGCCGTTGACAGTGGTAAAGGTACCGTCGCCGGAGAGCACATCCCAGTGGAAGTCAGGCTCAATGATAATATTGGCCGCATCGCTGCTGATCAGCTCCCAGAAGCGGTAAGCCCGCAGGCGGGACGTACCGTCCAGCACCTTGTAGCCGGTAGGATCCAGACCCACCTGGACATCCGCCTCATCACGGGGAGCCGCGCCTGTGCCCAGACCGCTGCGGTCATGGGAGATGCGCTGGGTGTTGTTGGGGTTGAGGCCGTCGCTAAAGGACAGGGTAAAGCTGTAGGTCTCCTCCTTGATATCGCCCTGCTTATAGAAGCCTGCGCGTGTCACATGGGTCGCGTCGCTGAGACGCCATGTGTAGAGGTCGGTACCCGCCATGCTGCTCTGCGTTGCCCGCTTGATCTCATAGGTGGCGGATTTTGTGCCATCACCGTTGTCCTTCCAATCGATGATCGGCTCCACCACTCTGGTGTTGAAGTTGTTCATCTGGCGGTAGAGGTTAAAGGTGGCGTCCGAGGGCACCGTGTATGTTACCTGAGCAGCAGTGTCCAGCTTTTCCAGCTCGAGCTGCGCAGCCGGTTCAGCCGCAAAGAACTCGCCTGCGCTGACGGACGAGTTATAACCGGGCTTGGTAGCCCCCACATAGATGCCATACAGACAGCCGCGGCTCTGGGCAAAGACCATGGTAGGATAGTAGGTGTGGCCGTCCTTTTCAAAGGATGCGCCCATCTCTGCCGTGCTGTTCATTACGGGGCAGTTCAGTTCTACCTCAAAATCATCCGCGCCGAAGCCCGTTCCGTCCTTCTTTGTGGCATCCACGCCGTAAGCGGCGCATCGAATGTAGGCATACTGGTTTTCACCGGTGAACACGTCGTTCTGCTCCAGAGGAAGCTGCAGGGTCATGCCGCCCAGAGGAATGTCATAAGACTTAGTCTCCTCGTTATAGCCAAAGGCACGGTAGGCATAGCGGCCGCTGGACAGATGGGTATAAAAACGCTGAAAATTGTCCTGCTCCTCCAGCTTTCCCATAGCGGGATCGTACTCCGTCTCGCCATCCGGCAGGGTGCTGGTATAGTTGCTGTACAGGAAGCAGTTCTTCAGCTCGTCGCCCAGAACCTCCTTGCCGGATGCGTCCTTCACCACGTTGTACAGCTTCAGAATGGGATAGTTGCCGTTGTAGTCCTTACCAACGCAGAACAGGAAGTTAAAATCATAGGTGGAATTCTCCTTCACGTGCAGCGTCAGCGTCCAGGTATCCTCGGAGAAATTCTTGCCATCCGTTGTGGCGCAGATGCGATACATATAGTCGCCGGGCTTGCTCTCCATCAGGGTGCAGACCACCGCCGTACCGGTAAAGCCCTTATCCTGATCGGGATAGCAGAAGCTCCGCAGATTGCTCCAGGTCTTGCCGCCATCAGCGGAGCGGCGATAGTAGAAACTCTCGGCGGCAAGAAGGGGTCTGTTCTTTTCATTGTTCCAGAACACCTTGCCCGCGTTCAGCTCGGTGATGCTGTACGGCGCTCCTGCCAGCACAGTGGCCTCCGCCGTAGGGGATACACCCTTCTGCAGGGTCGGAACCGCAGCCGCAGCGGTCATGGCCGCCTCGGCGGAGGCGCTGACAGACGCTTCCTCCGTTACCGGCTCCTCCGCGGCGGGTTCCTCCACAGCTTCCGCCGGTTCCTCCGCAGGAGCCTCCGATTCTTCAGGCTCCTCTGTGTCCGCCGAGTTCTCCGGCGTCTGCTCCTCGCCTGCCAGCTCCGTCACGACGGGGGCATCCGCTGCGCCGCCATCGCCGGCGGCCAGAACCTGCACCGGCAGAAGACTGACCATCATAGTCAGCGCCAGCAGTAGCGAGACAATTTTCTTTTTCATCTCGTGATCTTCCTTTCTCTGTTATATTTTTCTAATTAAAAAGGCCGTACGGCCTGAATTTTTGAGGTGTGGCGGGCGGGGACGGCAACCCCCGCCCGCCCTATGGAAAACAAAGCGGCTCACGCCGCCCGGCTTACGCAGGCGGACGTGCTCTGCTTGCAGCAGAGCACACAAGGGACATGTCCCTTGTGTGCGGCACTCCTCTCCCCGGCGCACCGCAAACAAAAAACGCACGGCCAAAATGACCGTGCGCAGCACTCTCATTTTGGCTTCGGGAATGGCAAAACCAAACGGCCCGGTGCATAACGTATCTGACTTAGCCTGTCGCAGCAGGCATCACAGTGACCCTCTCGCGGGGCTTCTCACCCCATTCCGCCGCCGGGTGTTGTGGTTGTTCCCGGCGCGCCGTCCGTTTTTTCAGTTGTCAATCGGCAGTATAACACAGAAAAGCCCGAATTGCAAGGAGATTCCCGGCCATCCCGATTCTCGCCTGTCGAGTGGCTCTCCATCCACCACAGGCTGTTTGAGGGTGTGTTCAGTCACGCCGGACAGGTTCGGCAGTACAACATCACTAAGAAAGAGTGGGTACTGAACGGCGATACCGTGACCTATGCGGATTGGAGCAGTATCAAGGATACGCTGGATTACGATTTTGCCACTGAAAAACAGTTCTCCTATGAGGGCTTGTCCGTAGATGCGGCGGTGAAGCATCTGGCAAAATTTTCCTCCGACATTATGTTACGGCAGAGCCCCATTTGTAGGACTCTGCCGTTCATTCATTTCTGTGTATGTTCCCGATGCCGGACTGCCAGACATCAGGGCATCAGTTTCTCCAGTTCCCCATGGGCTGAGGATTTGCCCAGGTAGAGCGCATAAGCCAACGGGGAAGCTTGCCCAGGAACAGTGCCAGCGCCAGCAGGTCGGCACTGCCGCCGGGACTGAGCCACCGGTCAATGAGCGCCTCGTCCAGTGCCTGTGTCAGTGCGATACGCCGCTCTATTGGCGCGGCCAGAATAGCGGCGGTCTGGACTTTTACAAAGGCTGCCCCCTCCGCACCGCCCCGGTGGTAAAGATTGGTGTCCTCCGTGTGGGTCATCAACCAAAGGAGTGCGGTCAGGGGATCGTGGGCTTGCAGCAGCGCGGCGGCTTTTTGGGCGGTGGGGAAGCCTAACAGCGCTTCCGCTCGTGCGCCGCCCACATTATGACATATCGCCACCGCCGCGCCGTGGGTACCTTGAGGTGGTGTCAGCTCCGCGGCCAGCGCGGCGGCATGGGCGAACACGTCACCGCCCTCCGTCAGGCATCGGCCCAGCGCCGCCAGCAGCACTGAAAAGGAATAAAGCGCCCCCTTGTGGGTATTGACACCGCCGGTGGCGCGGAACATGGTGGCTTCGGCTTCCCGGCCCGCCGCCTGCAATGCGGCGGCATCCGCGCCGCACAGGCTCAGCGCCGTGATTTGGCGGAACCAAGGCGTCAGCGCATCGATGCTCCGCAGAAACAGAGAAAGATCCATATCGCTGTGGGCGCCGTTGTTGTGTTCGTCCACCAACCCCGGCTTCGGAGTCAGTCGCACCTCCTCCGTCAGTGCCTTTGCCGCCAGGCCGGCCAGATATCCGGCGGCGAAGTCCATCAGAATTTCGCGGGTGCGGTTCACAATGGCGTCCAGCCCATGGGCGCGGCTACGGGAACAGACCGTCACCGGCCCGCCGCAGATGAGGCAGGTGCGCTGCTCGATGCGAGACAGCTTGTTGCCATCTGTGTCCAGCACATCCAGATCATACAGCCGCCCAACAGGTGTGGCGGCCTCCAACGTCAGACAGGCCGCTTTCAGCGCCGCCGCCGGGCGGTCATAGACAAGCAGGGCTTCGCAGCCAGTGGCAGGCCGGATGATCTCCGCCGCCACCGGCTGGCCCAGCGCGGTGCGCAAGGCTTCCAGTCCCGCGTCGAAAGCCAACTCGATCAGCGGCGAGAACTTCACCGGCCCGGCGATATTCATAGTGAAGGATACCAGCGGCAGGCGATAGGTCCGCAAAAGCCGACGCTGAGCATCCGCCCGCGCGTCACGGGCGCGGAGGATGTCCTCCAAAGTGATGTTGACAATAGGCATAGGTGGTCTCCGGTACAAGTGGTTGGATGTCGGCAAGCCGTCCCTCCGCCAGAAGGCGGCGGACAGCGGTGGCGGAGATGTTCTCCAGACGGGGGATCTCCGTGACGGAAATACCGTAAGTGGGGAGTATTTCCTTCATGCGACGGTTATAGGCAGCAGTGGTGGGAGAGAAGGGCTCCTCGCCGACGAAGCGGCGGGTGATGTGGAGGGCCGGGGCAATGTGCCGGGCAAACAGCGTCAGATCCAGGTCGCACCGGGCGTCCTCCGACTGCTCGTCCCGCAGAAAATAGGCGGGGAAGGTAGAGCGGCTCACTATAAAGTCGCCGCCGGAGCATATGGTCACATTAGGAAGATGTGCCGTACCCTCCCGCACCAGCGACAGCCGATCAGCGGCAGGAAAGGGGCCACCTTCCTCCGCTACCACGAACACCAGCACATGGTCACACTGCGCCGATGCCGTGGCGATGAGGTGCAAATGCCCTCTGGTGAAGGGGTTCGCATGGCACACCACACAGCCGATAACGCCCTCCTGCCAACGGGGCAGGGACGCCAGAAACCGCACCAGCGCGTCACGCTGGCGGCACAGCATCACCATGTCCGCCGTCTCCGCCACCGGATAGAACCCAAGTGAGCGAAACAGCCGTGCGTTTTGGGGCTTGGTGAACAGAAACGGGTAGAGAACACCCCGCTTTACCGACTCCTGCACCAGCGCGGAGACAATGCGGGCGCATATGTCCTGTCCCTCGGCATTGGGAGAGACGGCTACCTGACGGATAACCTTGCCGCCCAGTGAGCCGCAGCCCAGCAGGATACCGCCCTCCGTCAGCAAGGCGGTAATATCGGCGTGGCCCTCGTCACGCAGACCACCTTCTGCCAGCAGAGTGGCATAGGCCGTCCCCCACCGGGGAGGGACGGCCTTGCAAAGCAGTAGTTCACGCATCCTCGTCAATCTCGTGCACTACATCGATGATAGTGTTATCGCGGTACATGACCACGCCCACGATGCGATCCTTGTAGCGGATGGGATCGGGTACACCCACCAGCATCTCGGCCCGCTGCTGCAGCTGTTCGATGGTAAACACATGCAATCCAGCGGCCTCGATCTTCTCCTTCAGATCGGGGCGGCGGGGGTTTACGGCGATGCCCTGCTCCGTCACCACCACATCCACCACCTCACCGGGGGTGACCACGGTGTTGACATGTTTGACAATGGTGGGAATACGGCCACGGGTCAGCGGCGCCACCACCACCGACAGGCTGGCGCCCTCGGCGGTGTCGGGATGGCCGCCGATAGCGCCGCGGATCACGCCATCAGAGCCAGTCAGCACGTTGACATTGAAATCTGTGTCGATCTCCAGTGCGGAGAGGACCACGAAGTCCAGCTGATCCACCGCAGCGCTGATCATATGGCTGGCGTAGTACGTCGCGCCGATCTGGTGGTGGAAATGATTGTTTTTCAGTGAGAGTGCCGCGTCCAAATCGAAGCTCTGGACATCCAGCACGCGTTCGATAAGACCCTCCTCGTGCATGGCGGTGATCTGTCCGGTGATGCCGCCCAGGGCAAAGCGGCAGTGGATACCCTGGTCGATCATCTTCTGCCGCAGGAAGCGAGCGGTGGCCAGAGAGGCGCCGCCGCTGCCCATCTGCATGGAGAAACCGTCGTACAGATAGCCGGTGGCCTCAATGATGTTGGCGGCGGTCTTTGCAATCAGCAGCTCCTTGGGATCCTTGGTGTAGCGGGTAGCCCCGGACATGATGCCCTTGGGGTCGCCAATGTCATCGGTGAGCACCACATAGTCCACATCATACTCGGGAATAGCCCAAGGCGCGTTGGGATAGGCCACCAGATGGTTGGTAATGATGATCACATTGTCGGCATATCTGGCATCGGTACGGGCATAGCCCAGCGAGCCGCAGGCAATGCCGTTATCGTCATCCCGACTGTAGCCGTTGGCATTGCCATAGGGGTCGCAGGATGGTGCTCCCAGAAACGCCACGTCGATGTGCAGATCACCGCTGCGGATGGCGCTGGCCCGGCCGCCGTGGGAGCGGAACACCACCGGGCAGTCCATAAGGCCACGGGAGATTTCCTCCGCCAACTCACCGCGCAGGCCAGATGTCTCAATATGGGTAATGACCCCATTTTTGATGTGCCGGACAAGGGGCGCATGGACGGAGGTCAGCGAGGAAGCCGCCAGCGTCAGGTTCTTGTATCCCATCTCCGCCAGCTTGTCTACCACCATGTTGATGATGTGGTCTCCGTTACGGAAGTGGTGGTGGAAGCTGATGGTCATGCCGTCTTTCAGCCCCGTACGGCGGATGGCATCTTCCAGCGAAGGCACCACCTTATTTTGCTGGAGATACCGCTCGCGGAAGGTGGCGGTTTTCTTCTCTCTGGCCCCGGCGAATGCACCGTGGTTGCTGATCTCATCGATATGGGGAATCTTGTTCAGTTCTACCATGTTACAGTTCCTCCACTTCATCTGCCTTGTTGCCAGCCTCATACAGCTCAAGCAGCCGCTTGGCCCGGATGACCACAGGCTTGTCGATCATCTTGCCGTTGAGGCTGGCCACGCCGCTGCCCCGTGCGTTGGCATCGGCAATGGCCTCCATGATGGAGCGTGCCTTGTTCAGATCCTTCTCGCTGGGCATGAACACCTTGTGCAGCGGCTCGATCTGACGGGGATTGATAACGGATTTGCCGTCAAAGCCCAGTTTTTTGATGAGTGTGGCTTCGGCGATGAAGCCCTCTTCGTCGTTGACGTTGGAAAACACCGTGTCTATCGCGGCGATACCGGCGGCTCGTGCGGCGTTCAGGATCATGCTGCGGGCGAACAGCAGCTCAATACCGTCGCTGCGGGTGGTTTTTAGATCGGCGACGTAGTCCTCCGCGCCCAGTGCAATACCGATCAAACGGTCACTGGCCTTGGCAATTTCTACGGCGTTGAACACGCCGCTGGCGCTTTCGATGGCGGCCATCATGCCGGTCGTTCCAACGGGGATACCGGCTTCCCGCTCAATGCGTTCGATCATCTGCTCACAGTCGATGACATCCTGCGCATTGTCGGTCTTGGGAAGGCGCACCACCTGTACACCGGCTCGAACAACAGCCTCCAAGTCCTTAACACCCAAGCCGCTGCTCAGGTCATTGATGCGCACCACCGTTTCTTTTGTGCCGAAATGCAGGGTTTTTAGGGCGTTGTACACCAAAAAGCGGGCTGCGTCCTTCTCGGTATAGGCGACGCTGTCCTCCAGGTCGAACATGATGGAGTCCGCGCCGTAGATGTGGGCGTCCCGGATCATACCGGGGTTGTTGCCCGGTACGAACATCATGCTGCGGCGCAAGCGATCCTTCTTATACATTCTGCCGCACCTCCCATGCGTAGTCATGGCATTGCGCTGCGCGGGTCAGGGCAGCGGCCACCCGAGCCCGGACGGTGCAGTCCAGCGCGCCCTTGTCTACGGCGGTGATTACGGCATTCTTCACGCCGTATTCAGCCACCGTCTCCTTGATAACGGAGATGATCTGCTTGCCGAACTGCCGATAAACGCTGCTGGTCAGATCCACCTGTACGCCGCCTGCGTCGGATGGCTCTACGGTGATCATAATGTCGTTGGATTCCATAGTCCCGGCATTGCCGGTGGTGATGAGATTCATATACATCATCTCCTCTGCCTGCTTTTGTTCCTTATTTCTTTCATATACGTATTTAGGACCAGCGGCCCCTGGTCTTCCAGAGGCCGCCGTGCTCGATGCTGCCGCATCAAAATTATAGAGGGAAGGTCTGGTATTCATTTTCGCAGGGGCATCCCTTACAGATGTAGGCGACCCCGGCTGTCAGATCATATATGGACGAGGCGATCGTTTTCCAAACCTTGCACTCATCATACTCGCCATGAGGGACATGGCTGCAAACAGCCTCTATGCAATTGGATTCAGGGTAGGTATCCCCCGCTCCGGGGAATCGCTCATGGTTGCACAGAGCCTCACGGATATCAGAAAAGCTCAGCGTACCGTTTCCCTGCTGCAGCAGCCGCCGGAGAACACCGTCCCGGAACTTTGTCCCCTGGTTCGTGCAGACGGCCGCCCCCGCAATCATGTGATTTGCATGGGTAACAAGGCCATTTTCCGGCTGCACCTGATAGATCTTTTGCGGTGTTGTTTCCAAATCCACAGCCTTGTTTTCCGCGGATGCCAGCATGAAATTGCAGGAAACGCCTCGTTTTGCAGATGTCACGGTATCTACCATCTCCTGGAAACAGCGGCTATTCAATGCCTTACGCCGCACGAAGGTCACAGGTGCGCCAATATCGCCACTGTCATAAATAGACGTCAGGTTGTTGGCACAGAGACCGATCCCGTGGTTGTTCATTCCGTTTCGCACCAGCTGCCCGGCCTCTGTAACACCGATGATATGCGTCCCCTGCAGGTCGTCAATATCTACGATCACCGCATGGCGCTCCACCCATGGGCGGTAGTCCCAGTTTTGCAGCAGGTATACCTTCCCGCCGCTGGCCTCTTTCAGGATGGCGCCCGTCGTACATTCCTGCAGCTTGAGCTTGAGAATCTCATAGCGGCAATTCAGTGCCATGATCTCATCCACGGCAACGCCGCTGCCCTCCGCGATTCCGAGCATTTCCTGGAATTCCTCCGGATAGTGTTCGTTCACGAAGTCCGTATAATAGTGGCTCCGCTTCACCACGGCATCCCACGACTGGTCTACCGACTTCTGAAATTGCCGGTGGTATCCCTCGATCGCCCGGCGGATCAACGCTTCGGCCTGCTGTCCATACTGGACACCCCGGGCAAATGGGTCGCTTCCACGCAGCTTAACGCAAAGGAACTGGTCAGTTTGTGCCATCACTGTTGCCTCCTGCCTGTACCTTTTTTCTGCGCTGGATTGTATTTTTGATCATCGGCCAAAACAGCATGATAACGGCAACAGCCAAAAGCACCAGCGCCAGCGGGCGGGTAAACAGCGACAAGGCGTCACCCTTAAAGGTCATGATGGCTGTCCGGAAGTTCAGTTCAACGGTCGGTCCCAGCACATATCCCAGCGTCAGGGGCGCTATGGGAATATCCACCTGCTGGAACACATAGCCGAGAACGCCCATGGCAAAGAATACCCAAATGTCGAACACACGGTTGTTTGTGGTAAGCGCGCCTATCAGGCACATCAGCAGAATCACCGGCATCATGTAATTCATGGGCGTAGAGAGGATCTTGATAAAGTACTTCAAGAACAGAAGATACATCACATACATAGCGATACACGCCAGAATGTACGCAAAGTAGATGGTGCCGATCACTTCGGGGTTGCTGCTGAAGAGCGATGCGCCAGGTGCCAGGCCGTGTACGATAAGGCCGCTCATCAGCATCGCCGTAATCGTGTCGCCGGGAATGCCCAACGTCATCATAGGGATCAACGCGCCGCCGCACACCGCATTATTGGCACTTTCCGGTGCGACGATACCCTCCGCACAGCCGGTGCCGAACTTCTCCGGCTCCTTGGAGGAATTCTTTGCCTGATTATATGCCACCAGCGCGGCCGTGCTTTGACCCACGCCCGGCAGCACGCCAATCAGCGTACCAATAACAGAGGAAACGCAAAGGGTTTTCTTCAAGCCCTTGAATGCACCCTTGCGGGGCAGGACAGTTTTGCGCTCATCGCTGCCCACCTGCTTCATGGGTTTGCCGAGGTTCTTTAACTGCGAGAGGATCTCACCCAGTGCAAACAGACCCATCAGAACCGTCATCTCGCCGAAACCGCCACTCAAGCGCCACCAACCAAAGGTGAAGCGCTCCAGCGAGGATAGCTTATCCATGCCGATCATCGCCAGCATCATGCCGATAATAGCGCTGATCAGTCCCTTGATCATATCATCGCTGCACAAGGAGATGACCACCGCAAGGCCCATAATGCCCAGCGCGAAATATTCCCACGCTCCAAACATCAGACCGAAGCGAGCCAGCTTTGTGGCCACAAAAATCATGACCACACCGCTGAACAGGCCGCCGATCAGGCTGGCCGTTGCGCCGTAACTCAACGCCCTGTAAGGATGTCCGTTTCTTGCCATGGGTGAGCCATCGAAGCATGTGACGATGGCAGCGGCATTTCCGGGGATATTCAGCATAATGGAGGCGATCAAGCCGCCGGATACGCCGCCCACATAAATACCGATCAAAACAGTAATGCCCTGCGTAGGGGACATTGCGAAGGTAAATGGCAGCATCAGCGAAACGCCCAGGGCGCCGGTAAGGCCCGGGATCGCGCCGAATACAATGCCGCCAAAAACGCCTATGAGAAAATAGAGGATAGTCAGCGGATCTTCAAAAATAGCTGCCGCACCGCTGAAAACAAGGCTTAATGCAGACATATACTCTCCTCCTGGAGTTTTGAATAGGGTTTGCGGATCTCTTTATAAAAGCTGCCGCAAGGCCGGGGAGGCAGCGCTCCACATGGGGGCAAATGCGCTCCCCGACCCGACAGCTCGTGGGATTTGTCTCGCAGCTTAGTCGTTGGCGTGCAGTCTGGCGTAGATCTCCTGATAGACGCCATAGTAGTACTCGCCGTACTCATGCATCTCTTCGTTGGTCATCCAGTTGGGGTTCTGCCCCAGCTCAAGCAGCTTCGCCTGAGTATCCGCATCATTCAGGCACTCATGCAGCTTCTCCGTCAGAATGTCCACGATCTCCTGAGGCGTGTCGGGATGGATGTCCCAGCAGCGGGTCAGACCCACCTGCAGGTCGCAGCCGACCTCCTTGAGCGTGGGGACCTCGGGCCAGAAATCAAGGCGCTCGCTGGAGCCGACGGCCAAGGCCTTCAATTCGCCGGAGGAAATGCTGCTCTTAGCGCCGGAGGCGAAGGAGCAGAAAACATCAGCATGACCGCCCAAAACAGCCGCACGGCTCTTGGAGGCATCATCATAGGGAACATAGTTGAACTCGCACCCGGCAACAGACCACAGGTTTTCCGAGTTCATCTGATTGAAGCCGCCGGCGCCCACAGCCGCCCAGTTCAGCTCACCGGGATGCTCCTTGGCATAGGCGAACAGCTCCTCGATGGTGTTAAAGGGGGAATCTGCCGCAACGGAAATGCACAGAGGGTCATACACAAAGCAGCCAAGATAGGTAAACTGCTTGTAGTAATCCTCGTTGAGCTGGCCGGACACAAAGCCGGAAGCCATCACCTCAGGGGAATGCATGAACAGGGTATAGCCATCAGCGTTGCCGGAATCCTTCATGTATTCGATGGTGGCAGCGGAGTCGCCGGATGTGTTCTGGATCACAACAGTCCAGCCAAACATATCGTGCAGGCGGGTCGCGATCGTGCGGGCGGTCAGGTCGTGCTCACCGCCCGCAGAAAACGGGACGATGACGGTAATGGGCTTTTCCGGATAGTTGTCAGTCTCTGCGCCATCGGACGTATCGTCCTTGGCGTTGCCACAGGCTACCAATGACAAACTCATGAGCAGCGTGAGGACAAGTGCAAGAATTCGTTTCATTTCATTTTCCGTCCTTTTATAATTATATTTTTGGAGTCTGCATCCACAGACAAGGAATACTTTTTTTGCGCGTTACTTAAAGATACCCGCCGGCAAGCGAACACCCAGAGCCATGGAAAACAGGCAGTACACAACAGCGACCGTAATAACGGTAATCAGCAGACATACCAGCACCTGTTTCAGCAATTCCTTTCCCCGCAGCTTTCCTTTGGCCTCAAGGGTGAAGAACAGCAGCAGGCTCAGAAGCATCAGCACAGAAGAAACGATAAAGCCCAGCGTTTCCAGCAGTGCAATATACAGCGCGATGATCACCACAGTTACCAGCACACGCTTTGTTACGATCTTCGGAGCCGGCTCGGAGGGCCTTTTCCGCAGGCTGCGCACGATCAAGGCTACTGACAGAATGCCTAAAATGCCTGTCCACAGCAAAACATATGTATCTGCGCGAGCCAAGAAGTATTTTGCGGATGCGTCCTGCATGATGTACGCGTACACGAAGCTGACCACGCTGAAGACCAATAGCACAATACCCAAGACAAGATCCTGTATCCACTTTTTCATAGCGCACCTCTCAAGCGTTGTTCCCTATGATATATTGGGCAATTTCCTTCCCTGTCGCTATCCAGATGTTTTTTCTGGTAAGCTTTTCCAAAACCGTGCGCAGCATGAACATCCGCCCGGGAGAACCAATCGTCTGCGGCGTGACGGACAGTACATAGCAGTATCCGCCGTCATAGGAAGCCTCCAGCTCCCGAAGCCAGTTGTCCAAAACCTCGTCATAGATCGCCACACGGTCATTGCCGGCGGGATAGCTGTCGCCCCACGCCAGATAGGGGAAATCAAGAAGTTCCCATCGTGTGGGAATCTCCACCATATCCGTTTTCTTCCCATCCAACTCGACACGGTAGGGGATGTCGTGGTCGAAGAAGGAGTTATCGTAGAGAAAACCCTTGTCACAGATGACAGAGAGTGTCTCTTCTGTGCAACCCCCTTCCGGCAACCGGAATCCCAACGGTTTTTCCCCGGTCATACGCTCCAGTACCGTAATGCCCTTTTCGAGGATCTTCTCCTGCTCTTCTACAGGCAGCTTAGCGAAGTTCTCGTGGCGGTACCCGTGCAGTGCGATCTCGTGACCTGCATCGGAAACCCGCTTGAGCACCTGCGGATATATTTCTGCGAAAAGGCCAGGGGCAAAGAATGTTGCCTTGACGCCGAATTCCTCCAACAATGACAGGATCCTATCCACGCCGCGCTTAGGGCCGTACTCACCCATTGAGCGGTGCTTCGGGGTGTCGTACTTCTTTTCGTCCATTGCCAGCCAAATAAACTCGGCATCCAGCATGACGCATAGCATGGCCGCTGACTGTTTACCGTGCGGCCAAATCATTTCCGGTTTCATGTGTCGGCCTCCTCAATAGTTTGCACGCCACCACTCGGCGATCTCTTTTCCTGTGGCGAACCATACATCGCCCTTGCCCAGCATATAGTCAAGCAACTCCTCCAGCATATATGCCCGACCGGGGATTCCGGTGATCTGCGGGTGCAGCATAAATGTCATGCAGCCGCCTTCGCTGTAATATCCGTCAAACTCATGCTTCCAGTTGGAGAGCACACCACGGTAGCTGGATATGCGGCTCTGACCTTTCGGCTGAGGCGGATCATAACTGTAAACAAAGAAAGGATAATCATCCAGCTCCCAGCGTGCGGGGATCTCGATGAAATCGGACTCCTGTCCGTGGAACACCGTCCGATAGGGACGGTCATCACCTCGCATGGAACTGGAGTAGGAAAAGCCCAGCTGCTCGTGCCATATTTGCGGCGCATCCATCTGAAAATCGCTTGATGTCGCCACATAGCCCACCGCGCGCTTCCCGATCAGGCGCTGGAATGTATCCTGGGCACGGTTGACCACATCGATCCACTCCTCCGTAGAGCGATCCGTATACATATGCTCTTCATGGTCGAATCCATGAAAGCCGATCTCATACCCACAGGCATCGATCTTCTTCACCATTTCGGGGTATCGCTCTGCGATTTGGCCCGGAATAAAGTAGGAGCAGGGTATCCCCTTTCGCTGGGTAAGTTCCAGCAGCCGGTCAACGGCCCGCGTGGGTCCGTATTTGCCGTAGGAAACGCGCCGTGGTGATGGGGCTTGCGGATTTCTGTTGTACAGTGATTCGCCGTCTACATGGATTGTAAGTAGAACAGCGCATTTTGCGTGATTTGGCCAGCGAATGGTTTCTTTTGCCGCTTGAAACATGGTGACCTTTTCCCTCCTGCCTTTGTCAAATTGCACATACTTTGTGTGTCACATACTATCACGAGGTGTCTTTTTTGTCCAATACCAAAGTCTATATGGGAGATATAACAAAAACCGCATATCTGTCTTGCAGACGCACATTCTCTGTGCTATCATACTATCCAGAGTAGAACTATCCATGCTGGAGGATCATCATGCCTTATTCAAAATATCAGTATGTTGCAAAGGTCGCAGAGCTACAAAGCATATCGAAGGCAGCTGCTAAATTGTTTATCTCTCAGCCAGCGCTTACCCGGATCATCCTGAACATCGAAACGGAGTTAGGAACCACACTTTTCAATCGTTCTGTCCTTCCCATTCAATTGACCTACGCCGGAAAGCGTTATTTGGAAGAGGCTCGGCGTATTTGGGAGATCGACGAATCCTTTCGGCGAGAGTTGCAGGAGATCTCTGAACTTAAGCGCGGTGTCTTGAATATTGGAATAAACTATGCAGCCGGGGCACTTTGGCTGCCGCTCATTTTGCCAGAATTTCACCGGGAATATCCAGCTGTCACCATAAACTTGACGCAGCGCAGCTCCATGCTATTTGAGCTGGATCTGCTGCGCGGTAATATTGATTTAGCCTTTACCACGCAGACAGATGCATCCGCAAACCTTACATATGAATATCTGTCCTCAGCTCGGATCCTGGCTTTCATTTACAGAGACCACCCCATCCTCCGCGGCATGAATATTGACGACAACGGCGTTGACAATCTTCTGACCTTGCCTCCGCAGCTTTTTGACGGGCAGGACTTTGTGCTGCTGCACTCCGCAGACGGGTTTGGACACACTGTGGAGAAAATGATGGAGAATTTAAACATCCACCCGGCACACATCATGTATGTGCCAGACATCGTATCCTGCTGCCGCTTAGCTGCTGCCGGGATGGGCATTACATTTGCAACGCCATATGCCACGCACTACACACTGCCGGGTGCTGTGCCGGTCATTGCCGGAGTGTCGACCAGCGTTGCCTATGAGCACAACGCCATCGCCTTTTCAAAGAAAAAAGAGCTGAGTACGATTGAGAAGCGTTTTATCTCCCTTGCACGGGCAAAGATCTCGGATTCTCCGAGCTTGCAGCCGCTGAGGGGAGCACAGTGGCAGCAGCTTCGAGAAGAGAAACACGAGATGAACGGAGACTGAATCTGAGCCTTCTGTCAAGTGGTTTCGGAGATATTTTTTGAAAAATCCCCAAAGCACATAGTTGCGAGTAAAGTCAATCAGCCAATATCCGCGTCCTTCAAAGCCATTGCTTCTCTTGCAATCAGAGCCTTTACAATCTCCTCCTGCGTGTGCTTTGCGCTCTCTGCGGGCATTGCGTTGACAGCGAAAATCGTACCGCCAATTTTCTCCACAAAGCCGGTTTTCATATCCATCACGGTCATCACCCCCCTCCGTAAAAATATGGGCGTCCGTTTCCAAACGCCCATTCTCTCTCGAGATAGCTCGGCATACGGGGGACACAGCTGGCACCTCCTTTTTGCTGCCTAATTGCCGATTTGCTCCCGAACCGCAGAAACGCCCAAAATCGCCTTGACCCCACTGTAGGGGTTCAGGGCGATTTTGGGCGTTTTCCTTCGATATGAACGGCTTTGTTTTGGCGGTGGTTCCTTTACCGTCCGCCATTTAAAAGCCGCCGTTTGTCGCTTTCGGGTAACAATAAATATTTCACCCCTCGCGAGTCCCCACGGTCGCGCCCTCATCCTCCGTTACTATGTACAATCCAGCCCCCATCTTCTTGACAGATCCAGCATCGCAAAGCAAAATCTCTCCCACGGTGCCAATGCTGTCTGCAACGGGTCGCCCTCACGGATACGCATGGTTCTTCGTATCTCCTTGGGGATCACCACGCGGCCGAGGTCGTCGATACGGCGCACAATGCCAGTTGCCTTCATATATGAATGTCCTCCAGTTCATGCAATTTTTGTACGGATAGTGTTCGCCTCCCATGGGAGGAATATACATCGCCGAAAAACAGCGGGACAATCCCGCTTTTCTGTGATACAATGGACGCAAAGCGAGGTATGCACTATGGAATTATGGAGATTACTGGATATCCGCCCCGGCCTGACGGCGGTGATCGGCAGCGGCGGCAAGACCTCCCTCCTGCGCGTTCTGGCGCAGGAGCTGTCCCGCCGCGGCTCGGTGCTGCTGGCCACCACCACCCACATCATGCGCCCGGACTGGTGTCCCTTTGCCGAAACGGAAGCGGCGCTGCGCGCGGCCTTTGCCCGCAGCCCCATCGCCTGCGCCGGCGCCTTTACCCCGGAGGGCAAGCTCACCGCGCCGGACTTCCCCGGCTGGCAGACCGCCGCCGATTTTGTGCTGGTGGAGGCCGACGGCTCCCGGCGGCTGCCCGCCAAGGCACACGCCCCGTGGGAGCCGGTGCTTCCGCCGGAGCGCCGCCGCACCGCCTGTGTGTTCGGCGCTTCCGCGCTGGGAAAGCCCATCCGGGACGCCGCCCACCGCCCCGAGCTGTACGCGCCGCTGGCGGCAGCCTCCCCGGACGCGGTCATCACCCCAGTCATGGCCGCCCGCGTGCTGGCCGCAGAGGGCGGCTTCGACGTGCTGTTCATCAATCAGGCGGACGTGCTGACCGGCGCCGCCGCGCAGCTGCGTCCCTTTGCCGACGTCCTGCCCTGCCCGGTGGTATACGGCTCGCTGGCGCGCGGCGCATGGCGCAGTCTTTGACTCCTGATCCATCCCGATCCCGATACAGCAAAAGCACAGGGCGCGGCATAAGCCGCGCCCTGTGCTGCTTATTTTTCAGTTCTCAGAACTCTTTCCGGCGCTTCCGTGCCACCAGTGCGGTGCCGGTATAGCTGCTCAGCGCCATGGTCAGATACACCAGCGCTCCGGCGTCCGCCGTCTTGGGCGCGGTCATCACGCCGCCGACGGTGAACTCCGTCGTCACCTCGCCGCTCTCCGTCATCACGGTCATGGTATACTTGCCCGGCGCCAGCGTCTGCAGATACGCGGCCTTCAGATAGATCTCCGTGCCGCCGTTCTCCTCCGCGATATAGTTCCCGGTGCCGATGGTCTTGCCGTTCACCTTCACGCCCTTGAAGCTGCCGTAGCCGGTGCTGGCGCGGAACGTCAGGCCGTAGATGCCGCCGCTGTAATCCGTGGCGCTCTTGGCCTCGTCCGCCGTCAGGATGGGCTGGATGTCCGGCGTGCTGACAGAGGACGAATGACGCGGCTGCTTGGGGATCACCGTGCCCTCGCTGCGCTTGTCGCCGCAGACGGTGCACTCCTCGTGCTTCAGGCCGGTGGCCTCGGTGGTGGCCTCCTGGTCGATGACCCACCGGTAATCGTGGGGCAGCAGGTCGCCGTAGGTGTGGCCGCAGATATCGCACACCGCCAGCGCCGTGCAGGTAGCCGTGCCGCCGGTATGGGCGCAGCCGTAGCCGCACTCGGTGCACACGCTCTCGTCATTCCAGCTGTGGTTCGCCTCGGCGCCGGCCGCCGCGCCGCAGCACAGATAGAACGCCTGATGCGTCTCCGCGGTCTGCACCCAGCGGATGCCGCCGGTGTGGTTGCTGGCATCAAGCTCGCCGTAGGGCTGCCCACACACGTCGCACACCGCCTTATGCTGGCAGTCCGCCGTGCCGCCGGTATGGGCTTCCTGGTTGCTCATGGGCGTGCCGCAGGTGGCGCAGGCCGTCCAGTGACCCTCGCCGTTGTACTTATAGGTGCTGTCGGCCACATGTGCCGCCAGCTCGCCGTAGGATTCGCCGCACACGCTGCACACCGCCTTCGCCGTGCAGGTAGCCGTGCCGCCGGTGTGGTTCTCCCACTCCGTCTTATAGCCGCAGCTCTCGCACTTCACCTGATGCTGCGTCTCGTTGACGTTCTTTGTCAGGCTGTGCGCCGTCACGTCCTTCTGATAGCCGCAGCCGCTGCACTCCTGCCAGTGGTTCTGCGTGTCGAACTTATCCGTCCACGCATGCGCCGTCACGTCTGTCTTATAGCCGCAGGCGCACTGGTCCCAGTGACCGTCCGCGCTGCTCTTACCCTCCATGCTGTGGTCGGTCTTATCGGCAGCATAGCCGCACTCACACTCCTGCCAGTGCTCCGCCGTGTCGTACTTGCTCGTCAGCTCATGCGCCGTCTCGCCGGTCTTATAGCCGCAGACGCACTCCTGCCAGTGCTGGCTCTCGTTGTGCTTCGCCGTCAGACTGTGCTTGTCGTGGTGCGTCTCCGCGCCGCAGGCGCAGACCGCCCAATGCCCGTTGCCGTCAAATTTCTTGTCCGTATAGCTGTGCGCCTCTATACCCGTCTTGGCGCCGCACACCGTGCACTGGTACCAGTGATTCGTCTCGTCGCCGACAAGCGTCTCGCCGTACACGTGCTCAACGCATTGATAAGCCTTCACCGTCACCTGCGCAGGGCTACTGGTATCATGGTTCTTATCCGCCTTATAGCGCACCTCAAACACGGTGTCCACTGGGTAGCCGTTCTCCGTGTTCAGCGTCACGTCCACCGTATTGTTGCCGGTGGCCGCTGTCCACGTATCGCTGCCCTTCACCCGGTACTCCATATCGGTGCCCAGACCGGTCAGCTGACCCTTGGTCGGATGCTCCTTCGTCGCCGCCACGCCGGTCACGCCGGTGGGTGCTTTCATATCCGCCGGGGTGATGGTGAACGTCCATCCCCCGTCCTTGTCTGTCACCGTGGTGGCGTTGAAGTTGCGATCCTCCGGCACATCGATATACAGCGTGTAGGTACCCACGTCGATGGGCTCTGTCACGAATTCGCCGGTTTCCTCCACCTTATATTTCAGCGTGAGCTTGTTGTTGGGATCGTCGAATGCCAGCGGATCCCCATAGATGGCATCCAGCTTCTTAAACCGAACATTCTCATAGGTCTGTGCCTCGCCGGTATAGGGCGTCGGGTTAGGCGGGTAGGCATCATATTTGAAATCGCTGGCCGTTGCCGTTCTCCTGGCGATGGTGACCGTCAGGGTCACAGGCTCGGTGGTGCCGTCCACCCATGTATAGCCGTCCTCCGGCTTGACCTTCACCGTGTAGGTGCCGGCCTTGGTGTGAATATAGGTGCCCTCAACGGTCACATAGTGTGCTCTGTAATAGTCGATATCGATACCTGCAAAAACGAAGTCCCCGCGGTTTCTATACACCATGTCCGTTCTGGGCACGGGAACCGCCACAACGCCCGTATACCGGGGCACCGTCACCGTGGTGGCTTCGGACACCTTCTGTGTCTCCGTGTCTCTGTACCGCACATAGTACACCGTGTCCTTGTAAATGGGGCTGTTCGCCGATTTCTTGTCCAGCGGCACGCGGGTAGTGCCGTAGCTGCACCTCGTCCATGTCGTTCCGTCCTTGCTGTACTCCATCAGGCTGCTGGTGCCGGTGATGAAGCCGTAGGCGGTGTCGCTCTCGTAGGGCATCCTGACCCCCAGACCCGTAGGCGCCTCCGGCGCGTCCTTCGCCGTGGCATCGGGCAGCCACAGCTCCAGTTCCTTCGTCAGCTTGCTGTCATAGCCGGAGAGCTGCACCCTCGTGTTGCTGTACCAGCTTGCGCTCAGCGGGCTGTTCATGTCCTTTATCGCGTCCTTGTAGCTCTTCGGAAGGTAGTGGTCGCCATCCGGCGCTATCTCGAAATACGGGATATTCGTCACGCTCTCGAACGTCAGCGTCTTGCCGTCCGCCGACAGCACGCCGCCGTATTTGTTCACGCTGACCTTCATGCCCTCGCCCAGATGGATGGTCGCTTTGTACTGGGCTTCCCTCACGTACAGGTAGCCGTTGTCGGACACGACCTCAAGACCGTCCTTGTCCGAGAAGAAAAGTCCGGCTTTGGCATTGTCATTTGTGATTCGAATCCTGGAATAGGGATAATTCTTCGTAGTAACGCCGATGCACGCACCGTCCCGCTCCACATCCAAACTCAAACCGGCAGCGCTGAACGTAAAGCCATCGCCCACATACAGGTTGTCGTCCTTATTGGTATAGCTGCTGGCGGTGCTGGTGTTGTCGTAGATCTTCACCTGACCGATCAGCTTCACGTTATTGCTGCGGACGCACACACCGCCGCCGCCGGAAAGCTCATCGCTGCCGAGCTTCGCCTCGTTGTCATGGATCTCGACCTTGCTGCTGCTGGTGGTGGTGCCGATAGACAGCGTACCCTTGGTAAAGATACCGGCGCCTTCGCCATCGTACCCGTTACTGCGCGCCGAGCTGATATTTTCCGTAATGACAGCGTTCTCTATCTTCGCCGTAGCGCCGCTGGCGTTGTACAGGCCGCCGCCGTTGCCGCAGGCATCCTTGTCGCCCAGTCCATCCGTCCGGTCTTTATAGTTCAGCGCCTTGTTGCGGGTGAGGGTACCGTTCTCCATGGTGAAGGTTCCGGTGTTGTATACACCGCCGCCGCCCTGGGTGCCGTTGTCGCTGAAGGGGATCACCGTGTTGTCGCTGATGGTGCCGTTTTCCATGGTGAACGTGCCCCTGTTGAGCACACCACCGCCGCCGTAGTCGGTGCTGTTACTGTAGGTGGATTCGCCCAGAAGCGTCACGGTGTTGCGGGTGATGGTGCCATCGTACATGGTGAACTTACCCGTGGTGTATACATACACACCGCCGCCGCCCTGAAAGACCGCGGTATTATCGCTGATCTCGCCCCGGTACAGGTTGAATGTGCCCCTCATGTCCACAAACACACCGCCGCCGGCGCCGTAGCCGCTTTCCTTCTTGAGTCCAGCGGTGTTGCCGGTGATCGTGCCGCCGTACATGTTGAACGTTCCGCTGGTAATAGCTACACCGCCGGCGCTGTCGTTGCAGAAATTGCCGGTGATGCTGCCGCCCCACAGGTTGAAGGTAGCGGTGGTGCTGTAGCTGCCGTAGCCGATATCCACGGCTCTGCCCGTAGCCTTGCCCCGGTTATTCTCGCCGTGGGTCACCGTGCCGGTGGTCTTGCAGTCCGTCAGGTCGAAGGTAACGCCGCTGTTCACCTCGATCATGCTGCGCGCGTTGCTGTTTTTGCCGATGATGCTGTGTCCGTTCAGGCACAGCTTCACGCCGCTCACAGGCTGCCAAACGTAGTCTTTGATGGAATTGGAATTATTATATTCCACCTCCACGTCGTTCAGCAGGTAATAGTTGCCCGCCGTGGTGATGGCCTTCAGGCTGCTGACGCCTGTCCATGCCGTCTTATCGTTGTGGGTAAAGTGGCTGCTGTCGGCTGCATAGTGACCCACGCACACGCAGTGGGTGTGGGCGCCGTCCTTCGCGCCCTTCATCCACAGGCCGCCGCTGCCAGACGTCAGCGCATACGCCGCGTTGTCGCTGTGGAAAGCCGCCTGCATAGCGGGATAGGTATGCTTCACCACAAGGCTGGGGACAATCTCCGCGCTGACGCCGATATAGCTCTTGGCGGCGTCAAAGGTGCCATACTGCACGGCGCAGGGGTTCGCGCTGGTGTCGATATTGCCATAGGATTTGGAATAAAGGCAAACGCCCACATTGTTGGTCGTACCGTCGGACAGCGTGTTGTTCTCGATACGGATGACGCCGCTTCTGTCGATTGCCGTGCGGTCGCCGATGACGAAGCCCTTGCCCTGATCGGTTGTACTGTCATCGTCTGTGGGACAGCTTGCGCTATACACACCGCCGCCGCCCTTGGCCGCCGTGTTGCCGGTGATGGTACCGCCATGCATAATAAAGCTGCCGGCGCCGCAGTTTACACCGCCGCCGTAGCCGGCGGTGGTGTTATTCCGGATAACGCTGCCCGTCTCCATGGTCAACACGCCGCCGGCCACATACACCGTACCCTCGTATGCGCTGGTACACACATGGTTCTGGATGACAGCCCCGGCCTTCAACGTCAGAAACGCATTACTGCCCAGCGAAAAGGCCGGATCGCTGGCCTCCACTTTGTTGCCGTCCACCGTGATGTTCTCCAGTGTCAGTCTGGCCTTGTTGCTCTCGTAGGCACCAAATGAGCTATTAAGGCGAAACATGTAGCCTCTGGTAAAGCTGGCGGCGCGCTTCAGGGTGCCGCCGCCCGTAATGGTGATCTTGGCTTCCGCGGGGATCACCAGCGTTTCCGTGACCTCGATGGTGCCCGTCACCTCGATCGTCCGCTCTCCACCATAGCCGAGCTGCCTCTTCAGGTCATCTAAGGTGCCGACCGAATATGACCACGCCCACGCCGTTGTCGGCAGTAAGCTCACCGCCAGCAGCAGTGCCATGGCCATGCTGACCAACCGCTTCTTCCACATAATATTGCCCTCCTCGTTGTGTTGCTCTCTTTCTGCGTTTTGCGGCGCGTCCCGCCGCCGTTCGTCATCGCGCAGTATACCAGCTTCTTCCGTTTTTCGGCACTCATCGCCGCCAAATGCGTCCCGCCCGCCCTGAAATGCAAAAAGGGGCGGCTTCCGCCGCCCCGATTCCAGTATTTCCCTGTACAGCCCCCATCCCATTGTAGGGGACGGCGTCCTCGCCGTCCCTCTTTCTGTAGGGCGGGACCCATGTGTCCCGCCGCAGGATACCGCATTTACACCCCCAGCAGGGCGTGCCATGTGTCGCGCCCTACAATGCCGTCCGCCGCCAGGCCGTGCGCCGCCTGAAACCGCTTCACCGCTGCGGCGGTGTTGGCGCCGAATATACCGTCCGCGCCGCCGGCATCATAGCCCAGCCCCGTCAGCGCCGCCTGCGCCAGCCGCACCGTCTCGCTGCGGCTCCCCTGCGCCAGCAGCGGCAGCGTCACCGCCGTCCCGCCGGCTCTTGCCGCCGGTGCTGCCGGAGCCGACGCCTGTGCTCCCGCCAGCTCCTCAAAGGGGAAATGCCCGCCGGGACACCCGGTGGCGTTTACGTCGCTGTGGCGCTGCACCGTGGAGATACCGTACTTCTGCTTGAGATACGCCACCAGCTCCATGCCCGCCTGCTTCTGCGCCGCCGGCATCTCCTCCCGGTCGAAGCTACCCTCGAAGCACACGCCGATGCTGTCATAGTTGTTGTTCCCCGCGTGAGCGCCCACCGTGTCCTCCGGTCTGCCCCGGTACACGCTGCCGTCCTTCCGCACAAAGAAGTGGTACCCGATGCCGCTCCATCCGTTGGCCAGATGCCACTGGTGTACCTGCTGGGGCGTACACGTCACCGCCGCCGCGTGGTGCAGGATAATGCGCCGGGTGGCGCTGCGACGCGCCAGCGTCCCCGCCCATTTATACGTTGTCTCGATGATCTGCATCGCTCTCTCCCTCCGCTTTCTTTTCCACCGTGTCCTTCAGCCGTCCCAGCAGCTTCTGCAAGAAGCCCGGCACGGGCCCGCCCAGCGCCGCCACGTTCTCCAGAATGGAGATCAGCTCGTTGATGATGAGCCACACGATCACCATGGCCGCCATCAGGAACCGGAACGATACCTCCACGCCTACCTGCGTCAGCCCGTAGCGCACCAGCCAGTCCACCACCCCGGCCACGCCCACCAGCGCCAGATATCCCAGCTTTTTCAATATGCCCCGCAGCCCGGTTTTCGAGCACAGCTTCCCCGTGCTCCACGCCTTGGCCATGCCGCTGACGTAGTCGCCGACCATCACCGCCAGCAGCACCGCCAGCGGCACCACCAGCGCCGCCGCATAGCTGCACAGCGCTCCCACCGCCGCCGCCAGTATCGCCATCACAGAGTTTTCGTTTTTCATCCTTTGTATCCTCCCATACCATATTCTTCCTTATGACAGTCTATGCTGTCCCTGTCCACGCCGTCACCCTCTCCTCCCGTTGCCCATTTGCGGACAACCTCCGCCGTTTTTTCTTATAAAGGTCATCTCTCTTAAAAAAATCCCGCACTTTTCTTGCTTTTGGAAAAAAGTATGGTATACTGTTAGTGCTCATAATGTCTCATGCTGCGCCCGTATGAACTGCGCGCGGCGCGGGCAAGCTATATGCGGTGCATCCGGCCGCGTTTTTCAGCTGCCGTCATTATGGCACCGACCACTTGAAAAGAGGGAATCTGCCTTGAATAAATACATGATCCGCGGCGGACGGGAGCTTTACGGCGAGATCACCGTCAGCGGCGCCAAAAACGCCGCCGTTGCCATTATCCCTGCCGCCCTGCTGGTAGACGGTGTCTGCCGCATCGAGAACATCCCCCAGATCAGCGATGTGACGCTGTTCTTCTCCATTCTGGAGGAGCTGGGCGCCAGGGTGCGCGTGCTGAACCGCCACGCCATCGAGATCGACTGCCGCGCCATCCACTCCACCCGCCCGTCCTACGATCTGGCGCGCCGTATTCGCGCCAGCTATTATCTGCTGGGCGCGCTGCTGGGCCGCTTCGGTCAGGCTACCGTGGCCATGCCCGGCGGCTGCAACTTCGGCGTCCGCCCCATCGACCAGCACATCAAGGGCTTCACCACCATGGGCGCTGACGTGTCCGTGGAGGGCGGCTTCATCCACACCGCCGCCAGGGGCGGCCGTCTGACGGGTGCGCCCGTCTATCTGGACGTTGTCTCCGTGGGCGCCACCATGAACATCATGATGGCCGCCGTGCTGGCACAGGGCACCACCACCATCGAAAACGCGGCCAAGGAGCCCCACATCGTGGATCTGGCCAACTTCCTCAACTCCATGGGCGCGGACATCAAGGGTGCCGGCACCGACTCCATCAAGATCCGCGGCGTGGAGCGGCTCACCGGCGGCACCTACTGCATCATCCCCGACCAGATCGAGGCCGGAACGTATATGGCGGCCGTGGCCGCCACCGGCGGTCAGCTGCTGCTGAAGAACGTCATCCCCAAGCACATGGAGTGCATCAGCGCCAAGCTGATGGAGATGGGCGTCTCCGTGGTGGAGGACGACGACTCCCTGCTGGTGCGCCGCACCTCCCCCCTGCTGAAGACCAATGTCAAGACCCTGCCCTATCCCGGCTTTCCCACCGACATGCAGCCCCAGATCACCGCGGTGCTGGCGCTGGCGCAGGGCACCAGCCTCGTCACCGAGGGCGTTTACGGCGCCAACCGCTTCAAGTACGTGGACGAGCTGAAGCGTCTGGGCGCCCACATTCAGGTGGACGGCAAGGTGGCTGTCATCGAGGGCGTTGACCAGCTGGTGGGCGCTCCCATTCAGGCCTGCGACCTGCGGGCCGGCGCGGCGCTGGTCATCGCCGGTCTGGCCGCCAAGGGCACCACCGAGCTGAGCTGTGTCCAGTATATCGAGCGCGGCTATGAGGATCTGGTAGGCAAGCTCCGTGCCGTGGGCGCGGACATCACCATGGTGGACGTGCCCGAGGAGAGCGAGGCCGAATCCCACATCAGCTGACAGGAGCCAGGACAGCGTTTGCTGCGAGAGGCCGCAGCCTTTGCGGCCTGCTGCGGCAGACGCTGTTATTTTTCCGGAAAGGTACATACCGCTTTGATCACCCTACATACACTGGCCAGCGGCTCCGAGGGCAACAGCCTGCTGGTCTCCGCCGATGGCACCCACCTGCTGGTGGATGCCGGCATCTCTGCCCGCCGCATCAAGCAGTCTCTGGCCCTGCTGGGCCTGACGCCGGACGACCTGTCCGCCATTCTCATCAGCCACGAGCACACGGACCACACGGCGGGCCTTGCCACCCTCCTGAAGCACCACCCCATCCCGCTGTACGCCACCGGCGGCACGGCCTTCTACCTCCGTCCCCGTCTGCCCCAGCTGGACAGCTGCCTGCGTCTCGTATTCCCTGGCAGCAGCTTTCCCGTGGGCTCTGCACAGGTGACGGTATTTGCCACCAGCCACGACGCGGGGGAAAGCGTGGACTACCGCGTGGACTGCGGCGACGCCGCCGTGGGCATCCTCACCGACACCGGCTTTGTGCCGGAACCGGCGGCCGCCGCCCTCACCGGCGTGGATCTGCTGGTGCTGGAGAGCAACCACGATGTGGAGTGGCTTCGCTCCGGCCCCTACCCCTACTCCCTGAAACAGCGCATTTTGGGCCAACGCGGCCACCTGTCCAACGAGGACGCCGCCGCCTTTGCCCGCCGCATGGCGGAGTGCGGCACCCGCTGCATCGTCCTGGCCCATCTGAGCCGCGAGAACAACACGCCCCAGCGGGCGCTGGCCGTCATGGAAACGGCCCTGTCCGGTCTGGATGTGACCGTAGAGGTGGCCCCTCGCGGCGAGCTGAGCGCCTGCTACGGAGCGGAGGTGGCACTGTGCAGAAAGTGACCGTTCTCTGCGTCGGCAAGCTGAAGGAAAAGTTCTATCTGGAGGCTGCCGCCGAGTACGCCAAGCGTCTCCAGCGGCTGTGCCGTCTGGAGGTCATTGAGCTGCCGGAGAGCCGTCTGCCCGACGAGCCCTCCCCCGCCGAGATCCGCCGCGCTTTGCAGACGGAGGCCGCCGCCATCCGCGAAAAGCTGCCCAAGGGCGGCGCGCTGGTGGCCCTGTGCATCGAGGGCAAGCCCTGCTCCAGTGAGGAGCTGAGCCGCCGCCTGACGGAGCTGGGGGTGCAGGGCAAGACCCAGATCACCTTTCTCATCGGCGGCAGCGTGGGACTGGACGAGAGCCTGAAGCAGCAGTCCGACTGGCGGCTGAGCATGTCGCCCATGACGTTCCCCCATCACATGGCCCGCATCATGCTGCTGGAGCAGATCTACCGTGCCTACCAGATCGCCGGCGGCGCAAAATACCACAAATAGGAGGTCTCACCCATGGAAAACTGGAGCTTTACCGGCCGTCCCGATGTGCCCGCGTGGCCCAAGGACGAGTCCGGCCGCGACGAAAAGGCCGCGCTGCTGAGGCAGACCTTTGACTCCCCCGCCGACGCCGACACCGTCATCTCCCTGCTGTCGGCCTACGGCGTCCCCTGCTTCAAATACTACGACCGCGAGGGCGGCGCCGGTAAGGTCATCAACGGCTTCTCCGGCTTCGGCGTCAGCCTGTATGTCCCCTCCTCCCGTCTGGAGGAGGCCCGGGACATTCTGAATGCCACCCCCGTGGAAAGTGACGAGTAAGTGCATAAAAATCCGGAAAGGAGTACCGATATGAACTACAAACAGGAATACGAGCGCTGGCTCCGCAGCGACGCCCTCTCCCCCGCCGAGCGTGCGGAGCTGGAGAGCATCGCCGGCGACGAAAAGGAGATCGAAAACCGCTTCTACGGTCCGTTGGAGTTCGGCACCGCCGGTCTGCGGGGCACCATGAAGGTGGGCCTGCACCAGATGAACATCCACGTCATCCGCTGGGCCACTCAGGGCTTCGCCAACGTCATCGCCGCCGAGGGTGAGGCCGCCAAAAAGAAGGGCGTGGCCATCTGCATGGACTGCCGCAACAACAATATGCTGTTCTCCCACGCCGCCGCCGAGGTCTGTGCCGGCAACGGCATCCACGTCCGCATTTTCGAGTCCCTGCGGCCCACGCCGGAGCTGAGCTTCGCCGTCCGCTACTACGGCTGTCAGGCGGGCATCAACGTCACCGCCAGCCACAACCCCAAGGAGTACAACGGTTATAAGGTCTACTGGTCCGACGGCGCCCAGCTGCCGCCCCAGCACGCCGACGCCATCGCCGCCCAGCTGGAAAAGATCGACATCTTCACCGGCGTGAAGCGCATGGACTTCGAGGAGGCGGTGCAGGCCGGTCTCATCGAGATCATGGGCGAGGAGACGGACCGCGCCTTTATGAAAGAGGTCATGGACATGGTCAACGACCGCGAGTCCATGTCCAAGGTAGCCGACACCTTCAAGGTGGTCTACACCCCGTTCCACGGCTGCGGCTGGAAGCTGGTGCCGGAAGCCCTGCGGGGTCTGGGCGTCAAGCACCTGTACTGCGTGGAGCAGCAGATGGTGCTGGACGGCAACTTCCCCACCGTGGCCTCCCCCAATCCCGAGAATCCCGAGGGCTTTTATCTGGCCATCGAACTGGCGGACAAGGTCGGTGCCGACTTCATTCTGGGCACCGATCCCGACAGTGACCGTGTGGGCATCATGGTCCGCGACCATACCGGAAAGTTCGTGGCCGTCACCGGCAACCAGACCGGCGTGCTGCTGCTGGATTACCTGATCGGTGCGCTGCGCCGCGCCGGGAAAATGCCGGAAAAGCCGGTGTTTCTGAAGTCTATCGTCACCACCAACATGGCCCGTACCGTGGCCGAGGCCAACGGCGTTACCTGCTGCGACACCTTCACCGGCTTTAAGTTTATGGCCGAGAAAAAGGCGGAGCTGGAGTCCTCCGGTCAGGGTGAGGTCATTCTGTCCTACGAGGAGAGCTACGGCTATATGATGGGCGACTACGTCCGCGACAAGGACGCCGTCACCGCGTCTCTCATCATCACCGAGATGGCGGGCTGGTACGCCGCCCAGGGCATGACCCTCTACGATGCGCTGCAGGCCCTGTACGTCAAGTACGGCTGGTACGGTGAAAAGACCCACAATCTGGTGATGCCCGGTGTGGACGGGCTGGAGAAGATGGCCGCACTGATGAAGCATCTGCGCCAGACGCCTCCCGCTGACATCGCCGGGGTGGCCGTCATCGTCCGCAAGGACTATGCCGACGGAACCGCAACCGATTGCGCCACAGGGGTTTCCAGCCCCATGGAGCTTCAAGGAAGCAACGTGCTGCGCTACGAGCTGGCCGATGGCACCACCATTCTGGTGCGCCCCTCCGGCACAGAGCCCAAGATCAAGATCTACATCCTCACCCGCGGCAAGGACGCGGCGGAGCGGGACGCCAACCTCGTCAAATACTCCGCATGGGTGGAGACCCTGGTCAGGTAACAGCGGCGCGCCCCTTTTGACCCCCGATCTTCGTAAAAAAGAACTGCATGATGAAGAAAAAAAGAGACTGGGAACTTTCCCAGTCTCTTTTCTGCGTTTTTTTGCCGAAACGGTTATCTCCAGATCTCGCTGTAGAAGTAAACGGCCAGCATACCCGGGCCCACATGTGCGCCGGTGACAGGTTCATGACACACGGTGAGGATCTCTCCGGTGCAGCCCACCTGCCGCAGCTTGGTAGCCACCACCAGCGCGTCCGCCGGAGAACCGGCGTGGGAGATGCCCACGGGGGCACTGCGGTCCTCCACCATCTGGTCGTACAGCTTCACCAGCTCCTCGATGCCGGCCTTCTTGCCGCGGACCTTGGAGAGCATCACGATCTTGCCCTCCTCGTCGCCCTCGAGGATGGGTTTGATCTGCAGCAGCGTACCGGCCAGCGCCGCACCGCCGGAGATGCGGCCGCCCTTGCGCAGGAACTTCAGCTCGTCCACCATAAAGTGCTGGCGCATCTTGCCGCACAGCTCCTCACAGCGGACCTCGATCTCCTCGATGACGCGGCCCTCCGCCGCCAGCTTGGCAGCCGCCAGCACGATGAGACCTTCGCCCAGGGACGCGCCCCGGCTGTTCAGCACGCGGATCTTCCGGTCCGGATACTCCTCGGCCAGCTCCTTGGCCACCAGCCCCACGCCCCAGCAGGTACCGCTGACGCCGCTGGAGAGGCCGATATACAGCACATCGTCGCCGTTTTTCAGATGCGGCTCCATTTCCCGCCGGGCGGCGTCCGGTGTAACCATGGAGGTCTGCACCACGGCGCCGTGCCGCATGGCCTCGTAAAAGCTGCGGCCATCGAACTCCGCGTTGATATCCGCCGGCTGACCGTCTATGGTGTAGGTCAGGCAAAGCTCACCGATGCCGTACTGCTCCAGCAGGTGCTTGGGCAGGTTTGCCGCGTTGTCGGTCATAATACGTACCATAACAGTGTTCTCCTTTTTGCTTTCGCATACTATGCCAGCTGCGGCACGACCCACTGGGCCAGCGTGTCAAACAGCTGCCGGTATCCCGGCATGGTCAGGTGGATGCCATCCGCCGAAATGAGCTCCGACAGATCCCGCTGCGGCAGGAAACGGCGGCGCACGTCGATCAGCGGCAGACCCTCGCGCATGGCGAAGGAGGCCACTGTGTCGGAATACAGCTCCTGATACCGGTAGATGCAGCCCACATCGCCCAGCCAGCGCATGATACTGTCTCGGCTGAGGCCGCCCCTACAAATATAGTCCAAATAACGAGCGCCGTCAATAGGTGGAAGTGTCATCAGCACCGGCTGCACCCCCACGCGGGCCAATTCTGTTACCGTCTGCTTCAATTTGGACAGAAATTCCGGCAGCTCCGTGCGGGGCCTGTGGTCCCCCTCGGGGTCGGCGGCGATGCCGGCCCAGTCGAAATCACTGTCGTTGCCGCCGTAGGCCACCAGCGCCCAGCGGGCGTCCATACCACGGGCCACGTCGTGCTCCACCAGCGAGAGTCCCTTGCTGATGGTGGAGCCCATCTTGGCACGGTTCACCACCTCCAGCCGCTCCGTGGGGTACTGGGCCATGACCTCCGAAAGATGAAAATGATAGCGCATGGCGGCGTCCGGCACCGTGGCCTTCAGCAGCGAATCTCCATAAATATAGGCACGCTCCATGATCTGCCCTCCTTGACGTCTTTTTATATAATATAGCATATTAGATTTCCTGCGTCAAGGTATCCGTTGCACATTTTTCTTGTCAGCTGCGGCATCTTGTGATATAGTATATTACGTTCATTGACAAGGAGGCGTCGTTATGCAATACGACAAAAGTCTTGTGGCCCATAAGCTGCTGCGCTGGGACAAGTTCATCACCGATTACCATCTGCCGGAGTGGGACTCCATCCCCGATTTCGGCCTGTATATGGATCAGGTCATCGTGCTGCTGGAGCAGTATCTCAGCTTCATCCCCACGCCGGCGGGGGCCAAGGAGCATATCGTCACCTCCGCCACCATCAACAACTACGTGCGGCTGAAGATCATGCCCGCGCCGGTGAAGCGGAAGTATCATCGGGTACACATCGCCTATCTGGTGATGATCCTGACCATGAAGCAGAGTCTCAGCATCAGCGACGTGCAGAAGGTCATCCCGCCGATGGACAGCAGCGAGGATGAGGTGCTGTCTGTCTATGAGGACTACTCGGAGAAGTTCCGGCGGCTGGCGCTGTTTTTCAACCAGCAGGTGCAGTCCGCCGCAGAGGGTGTCCGCAGCACGGAGCAGGGCAGCGACAACGCCGTGGAGCTGCTGGTCATTGAGAGCGCCCTGATCGCGGGCTTTTCCAAAATTCTGGCGGAGAAGCTCATCCGTCTGTGCGGCGCGGACACGGAGGATGTACTGGCGGCGGAACAGGCCAAAGAGGAATAAAAAGAGAGGGCTGCGCCCTCTCTTTTTTATTTGCCGCGTTTGTTGACCTTCTCCTTGTTGAACATGCAGAAGGCCGTCATGATGAGGATGCGCAGGTCAAAGGCCGGCGTCCAGTTTTCGATATAGTACAGGTCGTACTCGATGCGCTTTTTGATGGATGTGTCGCCCCGCAGGCCGTTGACCTGCGCCCAGCCGGTGATGCCGGGCCGCACCTGGTGCTTTACCATATAGCGGGGGATCTCCTCCTTGAACTGCTCCACGAAGAAGGGCAGCTCCGGCCGGGGGCCGATGAGGCTCATGTCGCCCTTGAGGACGTTGAAGAACTGGGGCAGCTCATCCACAGAGCACTTGCGGATCAGGGAGCCGAACCAGGTCTTGCGGTCGTCCACGTTTTTGCTCCAGCCGGTGTTTTCGCTGCTGTTCACCCGCATGGAGCGGAATTTATACATGTAAAAGTTCTTTTTGTCCTTGCCCACACGCTCCTGCCTGAAAATGATGGGGCCGGGGGAGGACAGCTTCACGCCGATGGCGGCGATCAGCATCAGCGGCGAGGTCAGAATGATGAGTACCAGAGAGCAGATGATATCCGCCGCCCGCTTGAGGAAGGCGTTGCCCAGATTGTCCAGCGGAATACGGCGCAGGTTGATGAGCGGCAGGCCGTTGACGCTGTCGAACTGGGGGTTTGCGGGCATGTAGCGCACGTAGGACGGCACCACGGACAGCTTGGTACCGTCCTTTTCGCAGGCGTTGATGATGCGGCCCATCCAGCGGCCTTCCTCGGTGGGCAGGGCCACCACCACCTCGTCCGGCTTCTCGCTGGCGAAGATGGCGTCCAGCTCCTCGTAGCTGCCGCAATAGGGCAGGGCATCCCAGCAGCCGCGCTCGGCCACGTAGCCGATGACCCGAAAGCCCAGGTTCTTATCCATGGCGACGCGGGTCAGGTACGCCTCCGCGCCCTCGCCGTGACCCACCAGCAGCACCCGCTTCTGGTTGTAGCCCATGGCGCGGCAGCGCCGCAGCAGCAGGCGCATGGCGGCGCGTTTGCCGGTGAGCAGCAGGGTACTGACGGCGTAGAAAAACACCACCGTCCAACGGGAGGTCTCGCCGAGGCGCAGCACGTAGATGGCAGCCATGACGATCAGCGACACCAGCAGCTCCAGCGCCGCCACGCGGCTGGCCTCCACATGGAAGCGCACGGTACGAAACGACTCGTACAGCCCTGCCACAGCGAACACCGCCAGCGTCAGGGCCGCGGCCACCACGCCCAGCCAGATATAGTAGTTCAGGGGCATGCCCCTCACGCCGCGGAACAGGCTGAAGCGCAGCCAGTAGGACACAAGCATGGCCAGAAATACGGCCAGTCCATCGGTAAAGACGTGCAGCTGGTTGAGCAGACGTTGATTTTCCCGCATCATCGCGTTTTTCCCTCCATGACAGACAGATAGCGGTCCATCACCTGCGGCAGCACCGCGTCCAGCGCGTAGCGCTGCATCTTCTCCCGTCCGGCCTGTCCCAGCTCCGCCCGCAGGGTGGCGTCGGACACCAGACGCTCCACGGCGGCGGCAAAGGCTTTGGCGGCGCCGTAGGGGTACAGCAGGCCGTTTTCCGGCCCGATCAGGTCGGTGTGGCCCTTGACGGCGCTGGCCACCGCGGGCAGGCCGCAGGCCATGGCCTCCATGATGTTGAAGGGCAGTCCCTCCGACCGGCTGGAGGATATGGCGATATCCGCCGCCGCCAGCCACCGGGGCATGTCGTGGACTTGCCCGGGAAATACCGTGCGGTCCGCGACGCCCAGCGAAGCCGCCTGAGCGCGGCAGTCATCCAGCAGGGCGCCGCTGCCGGGCAGCAGGAGCTTCACGTTTTCCGGCAGGCCGGGCAGGGCCTCCAGCAGGGTGTGCTGGCTCTTGCGGCCGGAGAATTCCGCCGCGTACAGCAGGGCCACATCGCCCTCCGACAGGCCCAGCCTGTCCCGCATGGTGCGCCGTGCGTCCGGCGCGGTGCGGAAGCGGGTGAGGTCTACACCCATGCCGGGGATCTCCTCCACACGGGGCGCGGCACGGTGGGCCATGGCCCAGCGGGTATCCCAGGCGTTCATGGTCAGGAGCAGGTCCGTCTGGGGCGCGGTCATGGTCTCCGCCCTGGTCAGGAGGCCCCGCTTCAGCCCCGAGGTCTCGTCATCGAAGAGGTAGCCGTGGACCACGTTGATGAGCTTCGGGCGGTGCTTCAGGCCCCGAAGGGCCCAGCGGGTGAAGAACGCCGCCAGTGACGTATGGGTGATGATGATGTCGTACTGCTGCCGGATCACCATGGCCCGCAGCTGGGACGCCGCCTGAAAATTGGCGGGTGAGGACATCTTCTTCTCCAGCGGCAGCGACACCGCCCCGTCGGCAAAGGGGATGTCGCGGACGAGGCCGCCGCAGGCCACCTCCACCTGCCAGCCCAGCTCGCGGAAGCGGCGCAGGTAGGGCAGGTGGAAGTTGAGAATATGGGAAAATGTGGAGGCTGTGTACAGCACGGACGGCATAGGCGTCCTCCTTTCACCGGAGCGGGGCGGCTCAGCCAAGCATCTCGCTGAGGTAGGCCGCCACGTCGTCCTTCAGGGTGATGGCGCCCAGGTTCTGGGCGTTCCACTCCGTCAGCTTGTCCCGCAGCTGGGATGCGCCCGCCAGGAAGGCGGCGCTGTTGTCGTTATACTGCATCACCAGCCGGAAGCTGGCGTCCCAGGTGTCAGGGTCGGAGGGAGTGTAGTCCACGTATTTGTCCAGCATGGCGAAGCCCTGCTCCGTGCGGCCCAGACGGAAATCCGCCTCCGCCAGATACTTGGGCACGGAGTTGGAGTTCAGCTTCTCCAGATCCGCCATATAGCGCTCCAGCGTCTCCTGCATACCGGCAGGCAGATCGCTCTCCGCCGAGGCGCTGTATACGTAGGACAGCTTGTGATCCGCCCACTCGTAGGGGTCCAGATCCGCGGCCTCCTGGGCCGCATCGTAGCTGCCCTGCTGGACGAGGCTGGCGGCCCAGAGGTTCATGCACAGCAGCACCGCGAACACGGCCAGGCCCAGGCCCTCCACCCGCGCCATCCAGCGGCGGGCGCTCTCCTTAGCGAAGGTCAGGGGCAGCAGATCGCCGCAGCACAGGTTGACAACGGCCAGCGCGCCATAGCCGAAGGGCAGGAAGTAGCCGCTGGAGAAGATCACCTCCACGGCGGCGTGGATCATCAGGAACAGCAGCAGGGCGCCCAGCGCGGCGGACATGGCGTAAGCCTGCTGCTCCCGCTCCTTCCGCCACAGGCGGAAAACGGCGATGGCGCTGGCCGCCAGCGTGCCCACCCACAGGAGCAGGCCAATGATGCCGGTGTCCACCATGCTCTGGACATAGTGGTTGTGGACGTACTTGGTCTCGTAGTGATAGCTCTGGACGTTGTAGATGCCGTTTTCAAAGGCGCCCATGCCCAGCCCCACAACGGGGCTGCGGGAGAACAGCTTCATGGCATCCTGGATATACACGGTGCGCTGCACCACGTTGCCCTCGGAACGCAGGGTCTGGATACGGCCCGCGATGGCCTCCGGCAGCAGCGTGTAGTTCAGCCTCAGCTGGCCGGACGCCGCGCCGTCGTAGCGGATGGCATCGATATGCACCGAGGCGTCGGCAGTGACGATGAAGGTGACGGAGCGGTTATCCGCCGGTGCGTTGAAGGACGCGCCGTCCGCCGCGCCGGAATAGGCCGTCTGCTTGCGGTTCATGACGGCGTCCTCCCAGGTTTGGGTCTGGACCTGTACGTTCACGGGGCCGTCGGCCTCCACGTGCAGGGTGTAGGCGCCCTCGCTCAGGTACGCGCCGCGGGTGATGCTGTCGCCGGCGGCCATGTCGATGGGGCCGGTCCAGTTCACCGCCAGTACCACGGCGGCGGCCACCAGAGCCAGCGCCGCCAGCAGCACGATGTTCACGGTCTTCATCCGCCGGGCCATGCGCTGGGCCAGCGGACGGCCCGCGAAGATGTCCAGTGCGCACAGGGCCGCCGCTGCGGCCACAACGGCCAGCAGGGGCAGGATCTGTACCTTCTCCCCCGCCGCAGCGTAGGCAGGCAGCACGGCCAGCGAGGCCGCAGCCGCCAGCACCAGCGTCTCCACCATCAGGATGAAGGACACGGCGCGGCGCTGGCCCCGCTCCATCAGCAGGTACAGCAGGAACGCCGCCGCGATGGCCGCCATGGCGCCGCGGCTCACCGCCAGCAGGAACGCCGTGCTGTTCAGCAGCAGGCAGGAAAGGTGCAGGCAGCGCTCCTTCCGGTCCTCCGCACCGTCGGCCAGGCCCAGCGACAGCAGGATGGCCGCGCCGGCGGCGCCGGCGAACACGTTGGGGTTTTCAAAAATGGTCTTGAGACGCTGCTCCTGCAGCAGGGTGTTCAGCTGCATGGACGCGCCGAACTGGGCGGTAAAGGACACCATCAGCTTGTAGAGAAGCTGGGTGGACACGGTGTCGATGCTGACCAGGGACACCAGCGCTCCCGCCGTTTCCAGCACCGTGGCGGCGCAGCGCCCCGTGCGGCCCGGCCGCTCCGGCTCCAGCGCCGTCAGCAGCAGAGCCAGACACGCCGCCCCCGCCACCTTCAGAAATTCGTACAGGGCGAACTTCCCGGAGGGGGCGTACAGCGTGGAGATGCCGTCCATGCAGATATAGAGTCCCAACAGCAGCGCGGGCCAGCTCATGCGGCGGCCCAGCTGCGCCGTTTTCACCACGACGCACACCACCGCCGCAGCCAGCAGCAGCAGGGTGATGCCCTTGTTGGCCCCGTGCTTCATCAGACAGGTGATGAGAAAGTAAAAAACAGCCAGCACCGGCACCAGCCACGGACGCCGCAGCTCCTGATGCAGTGAGGCCGCAGATATCTGGTCTTTACGACCTGTTTTCTTCGCCATAACGTTCTCCTTGTCTAAGAGATAGTCTTTGTTCAGTATATCTTTTTCGCCGTTCTCTGTCAATGCGCAGGGGAAATATTCCGCCGCTGCGGCGCATAGTCTTACGTCATAGGAGGTGAGGCGGATGCGCGGTGTGCGCCATCTTCTGGCTTTGGGCACCGCCGCCGTGTGCGGGGTGCTGCTGTATTGCCTGCGCCTGCGGTTCCCCAACCCGCTGACGGAGGCGCTGGGCCCCGCCAACGCCAGTCCCTGGGAGACGGGGAAGCTGGTGTTCTGGGCCATGCTGCCTGCGGCGGCGGTGCTGCGGCGGCTGGAGGGCAGCGGCGGCGCGGGGCTGTGCGCCGCCATCCTGCTGGGTGCGGGGCTGGGGCTGGCCCTTGCCGCCGCAGGGGCGGCTCCTGCCGCGGCGGCGCTGCTGGCGGCGGCCATGGCGCTGGGCGTCCACGCGCTGGCGCTGGGACGGCTGGGCGGCGACGCCCTGCCGTGGTACGGCGCGGTGATCCTGCTGGCGGTGGCGTATCTCCTGTTCAGCATCCTGCCGCCCACGGGACGGCTGTTCGCGGAGCAGGCCGGTGTGCCCGCCGCCTCTATCCCCTTTTGACGGCAATGCGGGCAAAAAAGGTCCCCTGCACTTTCGTGCAGGGGACCTTTTTGTGGGGATGCGGTATCAGGGCATAGTGGCGCGGAGACCGTCGGTGTTGTAGGTACGGCTGAGGGTCTTGCCGTCGGCGGCCACGCCGCGGACGGTATAGGCGTAGGTGGTGCCGGACTTGCCGCTGGTGTCCTTATAGGTGGTGCCGCTGACGGAGGACGCCAGCAGCGTCCAGCCGGACGCGCCGTCCACCTTGCGGTAGACGTTGTAGGTCTTGGCGTCGGCCGCGCTCTCCCACGTCAGCTGGATGCCGCCGGTAACGCGCCTGGCGCTGGTCAGCTTCACGTAGTCCGGCGTGGTGGAGGCCGCCGTCACCTTGGCGGTGACGCCGGTGGGGGACATGGGCCCCAGCGTCTTGCCATCGGCGGCCACGCCACGCACCTTATAGCCGTATTTCACGCCCTTCTTCACCGTGGTGTCCTTGTAGCTGCTGCCCTTGACGGAGGAGGCCACCTGCGTCCAGCTGCTGCCGGCGTCCGCCGTGCGGTAGACGTTGTAGGTCACGGCGTTGGCCGCCGTGTCCCAACTCACGGTGATGCCGGCGGAGTCAGCCTTGGCCGAGCGCATCGCAGGGGCAGCGGGGGTGGGCACGGTGCCGTAGGTGATGGTCACCACGGAGCTGTATGCCGAGGCGGTACCGTTCGCCTTCAGGGCGCGGACCTTGTAGTAATAGGTGGTGCCGTTGGCGAGGTAGGAGGTATTGGTATAGCCGGTGGCGGACTGGGTGGACATCAGGCTGTATGTGCCGTCCTTGCTGCGGGCGCGGTAGACCTCATATTTGGCGGCGTCCGTAACCTTGTCCCACTTCAGGGCGGGGCGGCCCTGACTGTCCTTGCTGCCGGTGACCAGCGGCGCGCCGAAGGGAGCCTTGTAGGTCACGGAGACAGGGGTGCTGTACGGGCCGTAGCTGCCATCGGAGCCCAGAGCGCGGACCTTGTAATAGTAGGTGGTGCCGTTGGCGAGGTAGGAGGTATTGGTGTAGCTGGTGCCGGTGACGGTAGAATACTTGACGTAGTCGCCGTTCATACTGCGGGCACGGTACACCTCGTACTTGGCCGCGCCGGTGACGGCGTTCCATTTCAGGGTCGGACGGCCCTGTGCATCGGTGCCGCCGGTGACGGTGGGGGCCGTCAGCTTCAGGCGGCAGGTAACGGATACCACCGCGCTGTACGGACCGGCGTTACCATTGGCGCCCAGCGCGCGGACCTTGTAGTAGTACGTGGCGCCGCTGGTGAGGTAGGAGCTGTTGGTATAGGCGGTGCCGGTGGTAGTGCTGTATTTGGTGTAGGTGCCGTCCTTGCTGCGGGCGCGGTACACCTCGTACTTGGCCGCACCGGACACGGCGTTCCATGTCAGGGTAGGACGGCCCTGCGCATCGTTGCCGCCGGTGACGGCGGGGGCCGTCAGCTTCAGGCGGCAGGTAACGGATACCACCGCGCTGTACGGGCCGGCGTTACCATTGGCGTCCAGCGCGCGGA
>OLNF01000282.1_pt1 | contig 43014 bp, 37 predicted proteins | sample 1673061 | NCBI WGS metagenome assembly OLNF01 (sample SAMEA3136751, study PRJEB25190) | human gut metagenome
TATGGCTGGTGGCCGGATGAACAGCCTTCTGAGGAAATCAAGCAGGATGTGGAACGGAAATTGAATGAACTCAGCTGGAATGTGGACGTAGTGTTAAGCCATACCGTACCGTTAAAATATGAACCGACGGAAGTCTTTTTGGAAGGATTAGACCAGAGCAAGGTGGATAGAACAACAGAGGAATGGTTGGATAAAATTGAGGATAGACTTAATTATCAGAAATGGTACTGCGGTCATTATCACACAGAAAAAAAGGTGGATAAGATAGAAATTATGTTTGAAAATATTGAAAAATTTTTAGAATAAGAAGAAAGAAAAGCTGGATTTTTATTGCTGAAAATGATAAAATGAAATAATGTTTCGGGATGGCATATCTCAGTTGGAAGCCTGGCTTTCGACTTGAATTTCATGGAGGTGCAAAATTATGAAACCTGTGTATTTGTCAATTCTGCAAAAAGAAACCGGCACACGCATCAAGACACTTCTTAAAGAAAAGGGATACACTGTGAAAGATATTCAAGAAGCAATGGGATTTGAATATCCACAGGCCATTTATAAATGGCTCTCAGGAAATTCCCTGCCAACTCTGGATAACTTTGTTATTTTAAGCAGAATATTAAATACCCGTATAGAAGATATCCTCGTCATTGACGAGGATATTGTTTTTTATCTACTATAGAGCAGAAAACCCTATCCGACGAGTCGGTTGGAGTTTTCTGCTCATTTTTTTTGTGCCCGAACACAAAAAAAGAAATTTTATTCTAGTTCCGAATTTGACAAAATCAGCGATGGAATCAATCAAAAAGGACGAGCCGAAAAAGAAACAGATTGTTATAATGAAGTTAAAATTAGACAGATACAGTCTGCGTATAGGCAGGATAAAACTCTATACAGAAGGGAAGAAAAGACTATGAAGAATCGAAAAACGCAGTTTCAAAAGCTTGGAATTGCAGTATTCGTGATTGCAGTCGCAGGAGTTGCCACGTGTGCCGTCCAATACAATAATCACAAGCAATTCAATTTAACGGTTGGAGAACATTCGATTGGCAAAGAGGAATATCGAAATTGTATGAAATCCGTAGAGTATGATACCAAAATGCAGATTCAACAAGATTACAATGCAATTTATGAAGAAGATTTCTGGGAAAAAGAGTATGATGACAAACACGGTTATGAAATTTTAGCGGAAAATACCGTAGAGCAGCTGAAATATATTCATGCGGTGTATGATCTTGCAAAAGAATGCGGGGATGTATCCGACAGCAGCTATGAAGCTTTGGAGCAGCGTTGGAAGGACGAAAACGCAGAACGAAGCGAAAAAGTTGCAAAAGGCGAAGTAATTTATGGACTCAAGGAATATACATTCCAGCTATATTTGGATTATGAAATCAGTACCTTGAAGGAACAATACTGCAATGATCTCACTCGTGAGGGGATGGAGCTGACAGAAGCCGAGATTTTAGAATGTTATGAAAGTCGAGACTGGATTTTTGGAGGCAGCGAGGAAAATGCAGATCTTGAAACCGCAAGAATTGCGGTCGAAAGGGAAGTGCGTGAACAAAAGTATGATGAAAAGATCGCACAGCTTGAAAATGATTCTCAAGTAAACGGAGATATGGAGCAAGTCAGCCGGTTTACTTTGAAGAATATAGAATAATATGGAAGGAGTAACAACATGAGAAAAAAATGGATGAGTAGTACTCTGGCGCTGGTACTTGCCGGAACAACAGTGGCATCGATGATGCCGGCAGTTCCTGTTAGTGCAAAGGGAGCAGAAGCTACATCAGGAACAACGTATTATGTTGATTCAAAAAAAGGAAAAGATAGCAATGCAGGAACTTCAGAAAGCGAAGCATTTCAGACATTGGATAAGGTAAATGAGCTTGACCTTAACCCGGGGGATACCATTCTTCTGAAAAAAGGCTCTGTATTTGAAGATCAGGCGCTTAAATTTACAAAAGAAGATAGTGGTACAGCAGAAGCTCCGGTAAAAGTATCTACTTACGGAGAAGGAGACAGACCACAGATTAATACAAACGGTCATGGATTATGGGAGTTAAACTATGGTACTCCGCTGGATAACCAGAATCATAAATGGAAAGGTACTGTATCTTCCAGTATTTTGATTGAAGATGCTGAATACCTTGAAATCGAAGGACTTGAGCTGACAAATGACAGAAACAGTGCAACCGATACCGAAAAAGATAAAGCATATAATGATGCATATGCAATGGATCGAACCGGTGTTGCCGGAGTTGCAAAAGACAATGGAACTGTAGATCATATCGTATTAAATGATCTTTACATCCACAACGTAACAGGTAACGTTTATAACAAACACATGACAAACGGTGGTATCTATTTCATCGTTGCAAAGCCAACAAATGAAGGAGAAACCGGAATCGCAAGATACAATGATGTCCAGATTAGAAACTGTTCTCTGGATACTGTAAATCGTTGGGGAATTGCAGTAGGATACACTTATCAGTGGAGACAGTTCACAACAGGTGCATTATCCGATGCAGTGATGGACAAATATGCGTCCTCTAATGTTGTAATTGAAAACAACTACTTAAATCATGTAGGTGGCGATGCTATTACAACCATGTATCTTGACAGACCGTTGATTCAGTACAATGTAGCTGAGAATGGTTCAGAACAGATTAATACCACTGACTATTCACAGCAGCAGCCAAGACTGGATGCAAATGGTAATGAAATCGGAAAACAGCATGTTGGAGCAGGTCGTGTGGCAGCAGGTATCTGGCCATGGAAATGTAAAAATGCGATTTTCCAGTATAACGAATGTTTTACAACATTGAATGCGTCAAGAGGAAATGGCGATGGACAGCCATGGGATGCTGACTATGGTGACGGAACAAACTATCAGTATAACTACAGTCATGGAAATACTGCAAGTACCGTTATGTTCTGTGGCCCGGAATCTATTAACAATACATTCCGTTACAACATCAGCCAGAATGAAGATATGGGACCTTTAGATCCGGCAGGAAATTCCGGAAACTGTCAGGTTTACAACAACACATTCTATATCAAAGAAGGAATCAATACAATCTGGCACTATACTCATGGTAATGGTGGCCCGGTAGATATTGAAAATAATATCTTCTACTTTGCAGGCAAAACACCGGCTACAGTAAGTAACTGGAACATCAACGGAAATAAAACTTACAGCAACAACTTGTATTACAATGTAAGTACGTATCCAAACGATGCAGCAGCTGTAAAAGTAAATGAAGGTACAAAAGTACTTGTTGATGCAGGTTCCGGTCCGGATTCTGTAGCAGCAAATAAAAAAGCAAGAACACATGAAGATCCAAATGCAAAGACCGTATTTGATGGATACAAACTTGCAGAAAACTCTCCGGCAATCAATGCTGGTAAAGTAGTGGTTGATAGAAATGGTTATACAATCGATCACGATTTCTTCGGACATACAATCACAGCAGTACCGGAAATCGGAGCAGCAGAAAGTGATGCAGTAGCAGCACTTGTACTGAGATCCAATGTGTATACTGTTTCCGGAACAAACGTAAGTGATCTTCCGAAAAACACAACCGTAGCAGATTTCCTTAACAACGTTATCGTAGATGCAGGCGTTAAAGTTACCATTAAAAATGGTGAAAACGTACTTGGCGATTCCGATATCGTAAAAGGTGGAGCTACTATCGTGCTTTCTTATGAAGGGATGGAAGATGTAACTTATACAGTAGTTGCAAGTTCTGATAAAGAACTGAAAGATTGTTATTATGAAGTAAAAGGTACAAACCTGAGTGTTCCTTACACAGAAAACAATCCGACCACTGTAAAAGAAGTGAAAGCAAATATCACTGTAGCAGATACCGCAACTGTTTCCGTATTAAACGGAGAAACAGAGCTGGAAGATAGCGCTGTAGTAGAAGAGGGAATGACACTTCGCATTACTGCAGAAGACGGAACTAAAAATGACTATACAGTGAAACAGAAAAATACATACAACTGGACATTAGATTATGTTGGAAGACAGCAGGGAAATGTATGGTTTGGACAGATGAAGAGAGGTGACGGCGACTGGGCAAATATGACTACATATGATGGTGATGGATGGCCAAACTGGGCAGTAAACACTTATTATGGTCCAGGTCTTGATGCACCACAGGGTACAGTGACCACAACAAATCCAGCCGTACACGGTCTGCTTTCTACACCGCCAAACACCGATATTGTAACTGCAATGGCATATCGCGTACCGAAGAGCGGAACCGTTACATTCAACGTAAAAGATGATGAACCATATCTTCGTCAGTCTGGAAATGCAAACGGAACAGTTACTTTAAGCCTCTTTGTAAATGGCACAGAGAAGAAGAGTGTAACGCTTGTAAATAGTAAAGAGAAAGTGGGAGATTGGGAAAAAGCGGAAGAGCTCGAAGTAGCTCAAGGCGATATGATCCGTGTCGTAGCAAAGAATAGCGGAAACCCAAGCAAACCATCTGCACATATTACACCAATTATTACATATGTAGACAAAGCAGTAGCAGATACCGAAGCACCAAGTGTTCCGGCAGAAGTAAAAGCAACAGATGTAACCGAAACAACCGCTAAGCTTACATGGAGCGAAGCAACCGACAATGTAGGGGTAGCAGGATACAACGTATATGTAAATGAAGCAAAAGTAAATGACACACTTGTAACAGGTACCGAATATGCTTTAACTGAGCTTACAGAGGCAACCGAATACGCAGTGAGAGTAACTGCAGTGGACGCAGCAGAAAATGAGTCTGCAAGATCCGAAGCTGCTACATTTACTACACTGAAAAAAGAGGAACCAAAAGATACCGAAGCACCAAGTGTTCCAACAGCTGTAGTAGCAGCTGACATTACACAGACAACTGCAAAAGTCACATGGGATGCATCTACTGATAATGTAGGCGTAGCAGGATACAATGTATATGTAAACGAAGCAAAAGTAAATGCTTCCCCGGTAACTGTTACAGAGTATGACTTAACCGGACTTACAGAGGCAACCGAATACACAGTAAGAGTAACCGCAGTGGACGCAGCAGAAAATGAATCTGCAAGATCCGAAGCTGTTACATTTACCACATTAGAAGCAGAAGAAGAAACAGATACCGAAGCACCAACTGCACCAGCAGAAGTAAAAGCAACCGAAGTAACCGAAACAACAGCTAAGCTTACATGGAACGAAGCAACCGACAATGTAGGTGTAGCAGGATACAATGTATATGTAAATGAAGCAAAAGTAAATGATGAGCTTGTAGCAGGTACTGAATTTGCACTGACAGACCTTACAGAAGCAACCGAATATACAGTAAGAGTAAGCGCAGTCGATGCAGCAGGAAATGAATCTGCAAGATCGGAAGCAACTACATTTACTACATTAGAAAGTGAAAAACCGGCTCCGGAAAAACCAGCCACTCCTACTAATGTAAAAATCTCTGAAATTAAACATACGAAAGCACTTGTTACTTGGGATTCGGTTCTCGCAAGAGCAGCAGTAGAAGGATATAATGTATATCTGGATGGTGAAAAAGTAAATGCGACATCGGTAAAAGAAACAAGATATGAGCTGACCGGCCTTAAAGTAGGTACGAAGTACAATGTTGCTGTAACAGCAGTAAATGAAGAAGGTACTGAGTCTGAGATCACAGAAGAAGTAGAAGAGACATTTATAACACTGGCAGATATGGAAAAACTGAATAACACTGCAGAAGATGCAAAGAAAGCATTAGAAGAGAAAGAAAAATATACAGAAGAATCCCTGAAAAAACTGCAGGAAGTTTACGAACAGTATCAGAACGTACTGAACGGTGAAAATGTAACTCAGGAACAGGTAGACGAAGCAAAAGCAGCAATCGAAAAAGCCTTCAAAGATCTGAAAGTAAAAGAAACAGCGGATGACAAGAAGGATGACGATAAAAAAGACGACAACAAGAAAGACGACAACAAGAAAGACGATAACAAAAAAGACGACAACAAAAAAGACGACAACAAAAAACCAGCAGCAGGTGGTGGAAGCACAGGTAGCGGAAGCACAGGTAGCGGAAGTACAGGTAGCGGAAGTACAGGTAGCGGAACTACAGGTTCCGGCTCTGCTGGAAAAGGAAGCAACTCTATCACTTCTCCGAAAACAGGAGATACAATGAACGTAGCAGCATGGGCACTTGCATTTGCAGCGTCTGCAGCGGCAGCAGGAACTGTTGTAGTAAAACGTAAAAAAGAAGACTAAATTTAAAAAGCAATAAAGGAAAATAAAGTAGGCAGGAGTGAAGATGATTCGCTCCTGCCTATTTTGTATTAGATATTATTTTGAAACAGTTTTTCGATATTGTGAAGGGGTCTCATTAATTACATTCATAAAGACCTTTGAATAATGTTGCGAGTCTTTAAATCCAACCAGCAACGCAATTTCTGTCAAAGTTAAATTGGTGTTTTGCATTAGCTCAATTGAACAGTTAATGCGATAAATATTAATATAGTTTGAGAGAGTCACACCCATATAGCTTTTAAAAATCTTGCTTAAATAGCGGACCGAAATTTGCAACTGTATTGCGATGTCTTCTTGTAAGATTTTGGTAGTATAATGATCGTGAATATAATTCAGTGCATAAGCGACATAGCTATTTTGTAGCTGTGGTTCTTTGTATTCATGCACCGGTTCGGTATGATCGAGAATGTAAAGCATCAAATTCATCAGTGCAACATTTACGTTTGCTGCGGTAAACAGACTTTCAGAAGCAGTATACAGATCAATCAATTTTTGAATCTGCTCGTCAATCGTCGCATCCGAACGCAGTCGATAATAAAAATGGGAAGAGAATAACACCGCATGAAGCAATGTGATCGGAAAAATCCCATCATTATCAAGGATAATCGTTGAAAATAGATCCGGATCAAAATGAATATGCTGGAACTCACAGTCTGAGGTATCGTTCAGATAAAAGGAATGTACCACATCAGGAAGGATCATGACAAAGTCCCCTTCTGTGAAGTGGAGTGTTTCGGACTGAATATCCATATAACATTCGCCGGAAAGAATTCGATAAATTTCAATATTCGTATGTAAGTGACGAATAAAGTTGTAACCGGCTTTGCGATATTCGATAACGGCTCCGGACAAAATAGAATCAGATAATGTAATTTTCGCGGAGACGTTTGAAGTTTGATGAATCAGTGTGTTATTGGAGTGAGCTGAGGGAATTGATATTGTCTGTACAGCGTTTTTCTTTTTCATGTGTAAAAGCCTCCAAATATAAGTAAAATTAACAAACACTAAGTATCATTATAACAGAAAAGTAGAGAAAGTATACTAAAAAAGCTAAAAAAATCGTTCTTAAATGCAGAAAAATAGCCTAACGAAGCTGCAAAGCGTAATTCGCCTTGCACTTGTTAGGATTTTTTTACTTTGAGTGCAGTTTACGATATTGTCTGGGTGACATGCCAACCTTCTTCTGGAAGTTCTGTGAGAAATAAGATTGAGATGAAAAGCCGACACTGGAAGCAACCTGCGTTACCGACAAATTCGAAGAAGTCAACAGTTCTTTGCTCGCTTCAAGTCTTCGGTTGGTTAAATAGTTAATCGGAGATTGTCCGATACATTCTGTAAATGAGTGTGCCAGATAAAATTTATTGATATGTGTAATTTCTGCTAAAGAATCTAACGTAATATTCTGGGAATAGTTGATATCAATATAACGTTTAGCAAGCGCGCACTCCTTGGAAAGCCGGAAAGAAGAGTCTGAGATTACAGACAAGTTTTGCTTTCGCGCAATATAGACTAAAAGCACTTGAAGTAATCCATGACAGACCTTTTCAAATCCAGATTTTTTATCCTGGAACTCCCGCATCATGAGTTGTGCGAAGTTAATAAACTGATTTTTGTCGGAACCATAGCTATAGAAGCTATAGCCTTGAGTACCATCTTGGTCCGGGTCATTAAATGAGAAGGCAAGACCTTCGACACCAAACACAATATATTCCATGGGATTATTTGGGAGTGTTTTTTCCGTGTGCTCTACATAGGGATTGATGATCATTAAATCATCTGTTTTCATAGAGACTTTTTTATCTTCTATATAAAAGATTCCTTCGCCACGCAGAACATAAAAAAGTTCTGAAAATTGATGCGTATGTGGCAAAGAGTGCCAGTCATCCTCATATTTGGAAATTGAAATATAACGAAGATTAAAATCTTCAGGGCGGCTATTGGCGGAACCGAGATTAATAAATTCATTACTCATAAGCAAACATCCTTTTAATTATTATGTGCGAGTCTTGTATGTTAAGTTACGTGAGGTAAATAAAGTTCGTAAAAAAGACGAAAAAATAGTAAAATGAAATTCTCTCTAAATCCATTATACATAAAAAAGTGATAAAAAAATAGTATTTTATTGATAAAATAGCAAAAAATATAACAAAACGAGCAACAATAAAATTGATATCGTTTTTGAAGTCCGCTATACTGTAGCTATCAGATAAAAGATAAGAAAAAAGTTGTTTGGAGGGAATAGTGTTGATGACGGGAAGACTTACGCTGCCGACTGATGCAGATATCGTTGACGAAACAATACGGCTAAAAAATCTTTTAGGAGCAGATGCATTGAGGGACTGCGACGGAACAGAGATGCCGGAAGCGCTTTTGTCAGAACCAGTAAAGAAATATGCGACTTATTATACTACAAGAAAAGATAATGAGTGGGCAATGAAGAATCCAGATGAGATTCAGCAGGAGTACTTAATTAGTGATCGTGTAACCGCAAGAGGCGAGACACTTCGTATTCGTTTAATGGAAGGTTTTCATACCGAACAGTTAAAAGTAAATACATTAGATGATCCGAAACGCTGGTGGGAAGTAATCGATCGCACAACCGGAGAAATTGTTCCTATAGATAAATGGGAATTTGATGCAGCTTCAGAAGAAGTTGAAATCCAGACAATACCATATCATGAATATACCGTCAGCTTTCTGGCATTCTTGATTTGGGATCCGGTACATATGTACAACTTTATTACAAATGACTGGAAGGATACACCACATCAGTTAACTTATGATGTAAGACAACCAAAAACTCAGAAATACGTAAAAGAAAAACTGAAAAGATGGTGTGAGGAAAACCCACATATCGATGTTGTTCGATTTACAACTTTTTTCCATCAGTTCACATTGACATTTGATGATAAAAAAAGAGAAAAATATGTGGAGTGGTTTGGATATAGTGCAAGTGTAAGCCCATATATCTTAGAAAGATTTGAAAAATGGGCAGGCTATAAATTCCGTCCGGAATACATTGTAGATCAGGGATATCACAACAGTATGTTCCGCGTGCCGAGTAAACAGTTCCGCGACTTTATCGAATTCCAGCAGATTGAAGTGTGTGCACTGGCAAAAGAATTAGTTGACATTGTACATTCTTATGGAAAAGAAGCAATGATGTTCCTTGGAGACCATTGGATCGGAACAGAACCGTATGGCAAATATTTTGCAGGAATCGGCTTAGATGCAGTCGTAGGTTCCGTTGGAAGTGGTGTAACCCTTCGTATGATTTCTGATATTAAAGGTGTAGATTATACAGAAGGTCGTCTGTTACCATACTTCTTCCCGGATGTGTTTGGAGAAGGCGGAGATCCGATTGGAGAAGCAAGAGATAACTGGAGAAAAGCCAGACGTGCTCTGCTTCGTTCACCATTGGATCGAATCGGATACGGTGGATATTTAAAACTTGCAAGTAACTGGCCGGGATTTATTGATGAAATTCAGAAGGTTGTTACAGAATTTAGAGAAATTCATGAAAATATGAAGGAAACTCCTTCTTATGTAGCACCATTTAAGGTAGCGATTCTTAACTGTTGGGGTAGCCAGAGAAGATGGATGTCCAATCAGGTACATCATGCCATCTGGCATAGAGAAACTTATTCCGCAGAAGGTGTATTGGAATGCTTAAGCGGAATGCCATTCGAAGTAGAATTTATCTCTTTTGATGATGTGAAAAACGGAATTCCGGAAGACATCAAAGTAATTATCAATGTTGGAGATGCATATACTGCATTTAGTGGAGCTGAAAACTGGATTGATGAAGCGGTTGTAACAAATATTCGCCGATTCGTTGACCAGGGAGGCGGATTCATCGGAGTCGGTGAACCGACTGCTTACCAGCATCAGGGAAGATTCTTCCAGTTATCTGATGTACTTGGTGTAGACCGTGAGATGTGCTTCTCACTTAATACAGATAAGTATAATGAACTGGATGCAAATCATTTCATCTTAGAAGACATTGATGGAGAAGTAGATTTTGGTGAGGGAACAAGCCGAGTTTACGCACAGGGCAAAAATTATCAAGTCCTTGCAATGGACGGAGAATACAGCCAGTTAGTTGTAAATGAATATGGGAAAGGACATAGTGTTTATTTTGCAGGTCTTCCATATTCTCCTCAGAACTGTAGAATTCTTCTGCGTGCGATTTATTATGCAGCAGGCATGGAGAATGAGATGAAACGTTATTATGTGACAAATGTGGATACGGAAGTAACCGTATTCCAGAAGAGCAAGAAGATTGCAGTAATTAATAATTCATCCGAAGCACAGTACACAGAGGTTTACATCAATGGCAACTGTGTATACAAATTAGATATGGAACCGGGCGAAATGCGCTGGGTTGACGATGTTGAGTAAGAATAACTTATGAAATGCGGGGGAGCATTTTATATTTTATAAAAGAATATTTTTAATCTAAGGAGGATCATAGTAATGAAAAAGAAAGTATTGGGAATGTTTTTAGTAGCAACAATGGCAGCATCTGTGCTTGCAGGATGTGGTGGAAAAGCAGAAGACAAGAGCGAAGCAAAAAAAGATGATACCGCAGCAGCACAGGAAGAGACACTTACTGTATGGTGTTGGGATCCGAACTTCAACGTGTATGCAATGGAGCAGGCAGAAAAAATGTATCAGAAAGATCATCCGGATTTCAAATTGGATATCCAGGAAAAAGTATACTCTGATATTGAAACTGCTTTAATCACAGCTGCAGAAGCAGATGATTACAGCACATTACCGGATATCTTCTTAATGCAGGATTATTCCTTCCACAAAAATGTAGCAAACTATCCGGGAATCTTTACAGAATTAACAGATTCAGGCGTTGATTTCTCACAGTTCTCTGCTGGTAAGTTAGCAGACTCTACTGTAGATGGAAAAAATTACGGTCTTCCATTTGACAATGGTGCTACAATCATGGCAATTCGTAAAGATATGGTTGAAGCAGCTGGTCTCACAGTAGATGACTTCAAAGATACAACATGGTCTGACTTTATCGAAAAAGCGAAAAAAGTAGTTGAGAAAAACAACGTTCCGATGCTTACAAGTTCAGGCGGATCTGAAATTGTAATCGAAATGCTTCAGTCTGCAGGCGCTTCTCCAATGGTAGATGGTAAAGTGGACTTAGTTGGAAACGAAGCACTGAAAAAATCTATCGAAACTTACAAACAGTTAATCGATGAAAAAGTTATGGTAGATTACACTGATTGGGATCAGTACATCGCTTCTATGAACAAAGGTACTGCAGCAGGTGTTATTCAGGGATGTTGGATCATGTCTTCTATTCAGGCAGCAGAAGAGCAGTCCGGAAACTGGGCAATCGTTGATATGCCAAAATTAGATGGTATTGAAGGCGCTACAAACTACGCAAACTGTGGTGGAGCAAGCTGGGCAGTATCTTCTAACTGTAAAAACACAGACCTTGCATTTGATTTCCTTAAATCAACATTTGGCGAAAGCGTAGAATTATATGACGACCTGCTTCCAAATGCCGGAGCGATCGCAAGTTACTTACCGGCAGCTGAATCTGAAGTTTACAATGAAGCTTCTGATTTCTATGGTGGACAGACAGTATATAAAGATATCGTAGATTTTGCAGGAAAAGTTCCGGGAATCGATTACGGTGCATACTACTCTGACATCAGAAGTGCATTAACAGATGCAATCACAAATGTAGTTCAGAATGGCGCAGACATTGACAGCGAAATTAAGAACGCTCAGGATACTGTAGAATTTAATATTAATGAGTAATTATTAAAGAGTGAAATAGGACGTGCCGGGAGTGCAACTTGCGTTCCCGGCTCTATTTTAGGAGAAAAACATGAAAAAAATAGGTTTAGAAAAACGGCATAATCTTACGGGATGGGCATTTCTCATTCCGGCAGCACTTTTAATCTTTGTATTTTGTTTTTATCCGATGGCGCAGGCAATCCTGCTCTCCTTTAGAAAAACAAACGGGGAATTTACTGGTATTTCAAACTATGCCAGAATCCTTCAGGATAAAACATTTCAGCAATGTTTATTTAACACAATTTTTTATTTTATCGTTCAGGTACCGATCATGCTTATCTTAGCATTGGGACTGGCACAGCTTTTAAATAGCCCGCATATCAAAGGAAAAGGAATTTTCCGTACCTTGATTTTCCTTCCATGTGCGACTTCACTTGTATCTTATTCTATGATTTTCAAATCCTTATTTGCTCCGGATGGAGTCGTAAACCGAGTGCTTACTTCTATTGGTGGTGCTCCGGTGGATTGGTTCCAGAGTACATGGCCGGCACGTTGGGTAATCATAATCGCTTTGATTTGGAGATGGACCGGTTACAACATGGTATTCTATCTTGCCGGTTTACAGAATATTGATTACTCTGTATATGAAGCAAGTTATATTGATGGAGCGACTCCGTTCAAGCAGTTTATAAAGATTACGGTTCCACTTTTGAAACCAACGATTCTTATGACTGCAATTATGTCAACATCCGGAACATTACAGTTATTTGATGAATCTATGAACTTGACAGGCGGTGGCCCAGGTAAGTCAACAATGACACTGGCACATTATATTTACAATATTTCCTTTGTAGAGACACCGAAATTTAACTATGCAGCGGCATTATCTGTATTTATTCTTATAATGGTGGCAATCCTGTCTGCGATTCAGATGAAAGTAGGTGACAAACGTGACTAAGACAAAAAAAGTAATTTCATACATTATTTTAATTCTTGCAAGCTTTTTATCTGCATTTCCGTTGTATTACATGCTCTGTGGAGCAACCAATACAAGTATTGATGTGGTAAGAGGACGTTTGATTCCAGGTGGTTATCTGGTAGAAAACTTTAAAACCTTAGTTGGGATGCAGGATCTGAAACTTGCGATGTTTAACTCATTCCGTAATGCAATTATCATTACATTTGTAGCATTACTTGTGTGCTCCATTGCCGGATACGGCTTCGAAATCTACCATGATAAAGGCAAAGATATTTTAATGAGCATTTTGCTGCTTGCGATGATGCTTCCGTTCGTAGCAATTATGATTCCATTATTTAAAATGTTTACTTCATGGGGATTGGTAAATACCTGGATTGCGCTTGCACTTCCGTCAATCTCTACTCCATTCATGATTATGCTGTTTCGTCAGGCGGCGCGTTCATTCCCGCATGATATTATCGAAGCAGCGAGACTGGAAGGGTTAAGTGAAGTTCAGATTTTCTTCAAAATGTTTATTCCGGTTATGAAATCTACTTATGGAGCAGCCATGACAGTAACTTTTATGAGTGCATGGAATAACTACTTATGGCCAACTGTTATTTTACAGGACAGCAAAGCAATCACAATGCCAATGCTTGTAGCAAACTTAAAGAGTGGTTATAGCGTTGACTATGGTATGTTGATGCTTGGCGTATTAATTTGTACACTTCCAACAGCAGTGATCTTCTTATGCTTACAGAAGAGTTTTGCAAATGGAATTACAGGAGCGGTAAAATAATGCGACAGAGTTATTGTATCAAACAGGAGTGTTTAAGGAAGGCGCAGGGAGCCTTCCTTTTGGCACATAAACTTGGATTATTGGAAACTCCTTCTATGGAAGGGTTCGAGGCAAGGCGATATGCACATAATAAGATGCTTAAAAAACTGGAGCAAGAGAATAAAAAGTTCTATGGACCGCGTTATTTTTCAGCTCCGGCCTACCTGCAGTATGAGCTGACCCGCCTGAAATTAGATTTTGTGCAGCCAAGTGAGGCAGTTCGCAAAACCGGATTATGCCCGGATTTTACAGAAGCAGAAAAGAGAGCGTTTTACGAACAAAATGTGGATTTATTCGGGCGCTATCATGGGGATTTTTTTACTTATGAAGAAGTCGCACAGATTATTGAAAAACGGTTACGGGAGGATGCGTATGACAAGCTTATCGAAGACGTATTACGTGAGTTCGAAGAGGGGAAATGATTCGAACGACGGATTGAGTTGCGAAACAGCATTTGCCAGTCTTTTTGCAATCAATCATAGCAGCCTCAAACCGGGAGACTGTGTGTTGCTGGAGCGTGACAGCGTATTTTATGGACAGTATCTTCAGATTACCGATAGTGGAACGAAGGAAGCACCGATTGTGATTGGGGTATACGGCGATGGAGAACCACCTCGGATCGAAGCGTGCGGACAGGGGATCTGGTATCAGGATTATGGAAATCCATTGGACGCACCGACACATGTGTATCATGGATATGTATCGTCCGCAGTCTTGCTATATGATGCAGAATATATTATTGTGGAAGACTTGGAAATTACAAATGAGGCGAGTGAGATTATTGGAGAGCAGTATTCACTTGGAGACAAGATGAATCGTACCGGAGTTGCGGTCGTGGCAAAAGATAAAGGAGTGCGACACGGAATTACGCTGCGCAATCTGCTGATTCATGATGTACATGGCAATGTGTATGACAAACACATGAATAATGGTGGAATTTACATGACAGCGCTTCGTCCAAAATGTGAAGAGACTACGGGTGTGGCACGTTATCAGGATGTTACCGTTGAGGGCTGTTTTGTGTATCAGGTGAGCCGTTGGGGGATTGCAGTAGGCTATACGTATGCACATGAAAAGTTTCAGGGGGCAGAGCTTGACGAAGAAACGTTCTTGAAGTATGGACATGAAAATGTGAAGATTTGCGATAATTATGTGAAAGCAGCAGGAGGAGACGGAATTACAGCAATGTATGCGCTGCGTCCGCTGGTAGAGCATAATATGGCAGATTCGATTGCATGTGAGATTAATGATCGGATTTATTGCAATCCGGGAGATAAAGCAGGAAAGGTAGCAGCAGGAATCTGGCCTTGGAAGTGTAAAGATGCGCTCTTTCGCTATAACGAAGTCGCCGATACGAGATTGAACCAGGATGGCATGGCATATGATGCAGATTCAGGGGATGGTACAATCTATGAGTATAACTATAGTAGGCAAAATGAAGGCGGCTGCGTGATGTTCTGCTTGCAGGAGGCAATTCACAATACCTTCCGCAAAAATGAAAGTTTTGATGATTTAGGGGGTACGATTAGTCCTTCTGAGAATCCGGATGCTTTGATTGAAGAAAATGTGTTTTATGTGAGAAAAGGGGTGCCGTTTGTTCGTAAAAATATGGATGGCGGCAAATATGAACTAGTAAATAATAAGATTTTTGAGTTAGATAAGTGAAATAAATAATGTGCGTTTTTTCTAGACTTTAAGTTTAGGCATGAAAGAAAGAGAATCAACAATACTGGAGAGGGGTTGTTGATTCTCTTTTTGGTATTTATTGCATGGGGCATCTATTCTACCATAGTTAAAAAAATGGAGAATGGGATTATCCTACGGTTGCGGTAACAAAAAGAATTCACTTTTATAGCAGCTTTATTGTGCGCTCCTCTGAATCAGAATGATACGTTAATCCGGCGGGACGTTTCAGATTTAATTTGTAAAGAAAGAAAATTCCAGCAAAGAATCCAGGAATCAATCCGGCGTATCCGGTGGTGCATAAAAGTACAGTGAGCTGAACCGGAAGGGTCATAGCAGTTGTCAGGCATAAAAGTGTGCCAACAACAAGTCCGACAATGCTCCATCCGGTAATAAGAGTGAAGAGAAAAAGAAAAGCGGTGTGCGTTTTTCTGGTATGTTTTTTTGTAAAGTTCCATAATTTCTGATACATGTGTCATCCCCCGTTTCTAAATTAATGAATAAAAATAAAAAAGTTCTTTTTCTGTTTCGTCACTGTTATTTTAGAAATCATTTGTAAAGTATGCAGGCGCAGAAATGAAAAATCTATGTAAAATTTTTTGACAAAAACATCCGTGCAGAAATTTCAGGTAACACAGAGCTTCATGTAAGTAAAGCGGACATTCGCAATCCGCTTCGCTACTTGCTCATGAACGCAGTTGCTTCGCAATCTGTCAGTGGGAATTTTCAACTCCCTCTGACATAAGCATCCCCCCTCACCCGCTGCTTAGTGCTTTGCGCACTTGAAGCAGGGGAATGCTTATCTGCGTTCAAATAATCTGCGTTTTTTTGAAAATACTAGCCGTTTGGTTAGTATACAAAGATGTCGAAAATTGTTATAATTCTATGTATAGAAAGGAAAAAGGAAGAGGGGTGTATCATTGACAGAAAAGGACAAAATATGTTATATCCGGCCAAAACGGGCACTGAGGCGTTTGAAGGCTGCCGAAGAAGAAAATATAACTGCTTATATTTACGGAGTGAGCGGTATTGGCAAGACAGAACTGATTGTCCGTTATTTAAAACAGAAAAAATATCAGATGTTTGACGCTGGAAGAGTAAGCGCAGAAGAACTGGAAAAGATTGCAGAATCTGAAAAACGAAAGATTGTGGTAATTGATAACCTGCATGATTTGGCAATGGAGGAAGAATGTGAAGATATCAAAGAAGCAATTATTTCGTTGATTGAACGGGAAGATGTATGGCTGATTTTATCGGGGAGATGTGCCGTACCACCGTGGCTTGCTGCTGTCCGTTACCGCGAGGTTTTTTATGTGATAGAAGAGTCGGAATTATTGTTTGATGAAGCTCAGGTAAATCAATACATAGAATATACGAAGATACTGCTGACGCCAGAACAGCGCAAGGTAAGCAAAAATTACTGTTTGGGGGTTCCGCTTGGCTGGTATATTACATGGGATGTATATGAGCAAATTCGGCTTCGTGAGGGGCTAAAAGAGGGCGAGTACTTTTCGGATAAATTATTTTCAGAGCTGATTGACAGGGGGTTATCCCAGATGTGGGATTATCTTGACTGGCATGTCTATGACAACTGGGATATCCGGATACAGGAATTTTTAATGGAAGTTTCGATTGTGGATTGTTTTACAGCACATCTGGCAGAGATGATTACGGGGAGAAATAATGTAGAATCAATTTTAAGTAGGGTAAAATGGCTCGGAAATTTTATGGTGGAAAGAACCGAAAAAGACGAAGTTGTCTATGAAATTCGTCGGGAAATGCGTGTCAGTATGCGCAGACGTTTAAAACGAAAGTATAATAAAGAGCAGATTCATGCCCTTTATGAAAATGCAGGCTTGTATTATCAGCTAAATAAAGAACCAATTCGTGCGCTTGAGATGTATCAAAAAGCAGGGGAGAAAGAGCGGATTGCGTCTTTGCTGATAGAAAATGCGAGAACTGCACCAAATAATGGCTATTATTATCAGCTGAAAAAATATTACCTGAAGCTTTCAGACGAAAAAATCCGTACCAGTCCGGAGCTTATGATGGGAATGAGTATGCTTCAGTCACTTTTATTGGATATAGAAGAGAGTGAACACTGGTATCAGGAATTGGAACAGTACGCAAAGGAACATTCCGGAAGGGAGCGGCGTCGGGCGAGAAGTGAATTACTGTATCTGGAAATCGGACTTCCGCACAGAGGCAGTGAGAATATGGTAGAAATTCTGAAAAAGGCACATCTGTTAATCCTAGACAAGCAGGTCAGTCTCCAGGAATTTTCTGTCACCAGTAATCAGGCATCTCAGATGAATGGAGGAAAGGACTTCTGTGAGTGGAGCAAGAGAGACAGAGAACTGGCAAAAGGCATTGGAAAACTGGTTGAATTTATCCTTGGAAAATATGGAAAGGGTATGGTAAATCTGGCTCTTTCAGAAAGCTTTTTTGAGAAGGGTGAGGACAACTATGAGGTCGCTTCCTTAGCCAATAAGGGGAGAATGCAGGCAGAGACCGGAGGAAAATTAGAACAATGCTTTGTGGCAGACGGCATGCTGGCATGGCTGCATATTATTACAGGAAAGGTATCGGAGGCAGAAGAACTGTTAAAACGGTTCTATAAAAAAGCAGAAAAAGAAGAAGCAGAACGTCTGCTTCCAAATATTGAAACCTTTATTATACGATGTGCGCTCTACAGCCAGAAAAAAGCAGAGATTGAGAAATGGATGAAGAAAGCACCGGATGAAGAACAGGAGTTTTCAATTTATGACAGATTTCATTATCTGACAAAAGTACGTGTGTATCTGCAAAATGGGAGAAATGAACAGGCGTACAATCTGCTTTTAAAATGTGAGTACTATGCAACAGTAATGAAACGCACTTATATCAAAATCGAAGTGAAATTATTGATGGCGATTGTACAGTACCGTGTTGGGGATGAACGGTGGGATGAGACTCTGTGTGAAGGATTAAAAATGGCAGAGGAATATCATTTTGTGAGGATTATTACACGTGAGGGAGCTGCAATCCGCCCATTGCTTACGCAAAGCAGATGGGAACCTTCGAGGGTAGAATCAAAAGAAGGGGAAAAAAAGAACCGGCAATTCTGGAAACAGGTTTTGGAAGAAACGGAAAAAATGACCCGCTATTATCCGGGATATTTGAAGGCGGGAATCGAGAGCGTTACGTTAAGTGATGCAATGCTGGAAGTTCTGAAGCTTCAGGCAGATGGTCTTTCCAAAGAGAAAATCGCAGAACGGTTAAATATGTCGGTGAGTAACGTAAAATACCATACGCAGCAGATTTATAAGAGGCTGGGAGTCTCAAATAAAGCAGAAGCTGTAATGGAAGCGGGAAAGCGAGGCCTCCTGTAGGGGATAAAAAGGGATATTGATATCGAAAAAAGGGGTATAAAAAAAGGATGTCATTTATTTGGGAGAGTAAAGGACATCCTTTTTGTGTGTACAGGAAATCAAAACAACATAAAAAATGGAAAACAAAGGGAGCAAAAGAAGATTTATCTTAGCAAAACTGTATTAATTTACCATAGAAAAGGACGTCTGACGTCGAATAATTGTGAAAGATAGAAAAAATAAAAAATTTTATAAAAATTTTAATGGATTTTATTTAGATATCATGTATAATACTAAGTGGGAAGTGAGAAAATTCACTTCCAGAGGAATGAAAGAAAAGGAGTAAGTGTAAAGATGGCAGAAATCAATTTAACTAAGTATGGCATTACAGGAACAACAGAAATCGTATACAATCCTTCTTACGAAACATTATTCGCTGAAGAAACAAAACCGGAACTGGAAGGATTCGATAAAGGTCAGGAAAGTGAACTGGGCGCTGTCAACGTTATGACAGGTGTTTACACAGGACGTTCTCCTAAAGACAAATTTATCGTTATGGATGAAAACTCAAAAGATACTGTATGGTGGACTTCTGATGAGTACAAAAACGACAACCACCCAGCTACAAAAGAAGCTTGGGATACTGTAAAAGATATCGCTATCAAAGAGCTTTCTAACAAAAAACTTTATGTAGTAGATGCATTCTGCGGTGCAAACAAAGATACTCGTATGGCTATCCGTTTCATCGTTGAAGTAGCTTGGCAGGCACATTTCGTAACAAACATGTTCATCAAACCAACAGCTGAAGAACTGGAAGTATTCGAGCCAGACTTCATCGTTTACAACGCATCTAAAGCAAAAGTTGAAAACTACAAAGAATTAGGATTAAACTCTGAAACAGCTGTAATGTTCAACATTACAAGCAAAGAACAGGTTATCGTAAACACATGGTACGGCGGAGAAATGAAAAAAGGTATGTTCTCTATGATGAACTACTTCCTGCCATTAAAAGGAATTGCTTCCATGCACTGCTCTGCAAATACAGACTTAAATGGTGAAAACACAGCAATCTTCTTTGGTCTTTCTGGAACAGGTAAAACAACTCTGTCTACAGACCCGAAACGTCTCTTAATCGGTGATGACGAACACGGTTGGGATGACAACGGAGTATTTAACTTTGAAGGTGGATGCTACGCAAAAGTTATCAACCTGGATAAAGAATCTGAACCGGACATCTACAATGCAATCAGACGTGACGCTCTTCTTGAGAACGTAACTCTGGACAAAGATGGAAAAATCGACTTCGCAGATAAGAGTGTAACAGAAAATACACGTGTATCTTATCCAATCAACCACATTGAAAACATCGTTCGTCCGGTATCTTCTGCACCGGCAGCTAAGAACGTAATCTTCCTGTCAGCAGATGCTTTCGGAGTACTTCCTCCAGTATCTATCCTGACACCGGAACAGACACAGTACTACTTCCTGTCTGGATTCACAGCTAAATTAGCTGGTACAGAACGTGGTATCACAGAACCAACACCAACCTTCTCTGCTTGCTTCGGACAGGCATTCCTGGAATTACATCCGACAAAATATGCAGAAGAACTGGTTAAGAAAATGGAACAGAGCGGAGCAAAAGCTTACCTCGTTAACACAGGATGGAACGGTACCGGAAAACGTATCTCCATTAAAGATACTCGTGGTATCATCGATGCAATCCTCAACGGAGATATCTTAAATGTACCGACTAAGAAAATTCCATTCTTCGACTTTGAAGTTCCAACAGAACTTAAAGGTGTTGATACAGGAATTCTTGACCCACGTGACACTTATGCAGATGCTTCCGAATGGGAAACAAAAGCAAAAGATCTTGCTGGCAGATTCGTTAAGAACTTTGCTAAATACGAAGGAAACGAAGCTGGTAAAGCACTTGTTTCTGCAGGTCCTCAGGCTTAATTCTTATTTGAAATTTAATAAGATAAACTAAAAACTCCCCCATATTCTCAAGAGAGAAAATATGGGGGAGTTTTAAATTAGAATAAAAATCAATCTACTTTCCAAAGTCCAAGTGCCGGAGTTTTTACGAAGTAAATTTCTTCTCCATTTTCAAGAGTATTCCAGCCTTCTTTTAAGGTGTCTGGATTGTATAAAGAAGCTGCTTCATTGTAATCCATCCATTCGTAGCCAACACTGTTGATTTCTTCTTTGGAGAGATTTTCCGGTTTGGTGCAGTAAGTAATAGTAAAACGTCCATCGGAAGAACCCTGAATTAAGTGTGCAGCAGACATAATCTTATTGTCAAATGCACCTTTGTTAAATAAATCAAGCACGTAGTCACGTCCTTTATAACCGTATTTACGAGTCATCTTATCCATTTCTTCATTTTCACCGAAGGCTTTTACACCAGGAGCAAGAATAATTAAGTCTCCACCATCTGCAACTGCCATTCTGGTACGGTAAATTCCTTTATTTCCAACCCATGTTGTCTTTAATTCATCCGGGTCAAGGTAAGTCACTAATTTTTTCGCTCTGCGTTCTACATGGACAATGTTTAATTCTGTGGAAAGTTCCACTGCTTTTTCAAATGGTTTTCTGGAAGAACCAACGTATAAACCGTTTAATTTCAAATCATCATCATTTAAAGTTGTAACAGTCTGAATATAAACCAGCGGAAGTTTTCCGTCAAGGAAATGCTGCTGTGCATAGTCAAATACTTTTCGTGCCGGTGAATCTGCAACACCGAGAGCTTTTTCCATACCACAGATGGCACTTAACATGTGGGATTTGTTAATCATCTGGCGTCCGCCAACTCCAACGAAAAGATTCTTACTGTAGTTTGCCATGCCGACAACTTCGTGAGGAACAACCTGTCCAACAGAAAGGATTAAATCATATCCGCCGTGAATCAGTTTTTCATTGACTTCCACTTCGATATCAGTAGAGTATAAGCCTTCAGAGATTTCTTCAATGACTTCTTTTGGAACCGTACCGATAGAAATGGTATCTTTCTGCCAGTGATGTACTAAAAATGCTTCATTCGGAATCACGCCTGCAAACATTTTTTGTTTTTCTTCTTCGTCCATTTCCATGTGAGTTCCAAGTGCCGGCATTACATGAACTTCTGCTTCTGGAGCAAGTTTTTTATATAAAATCTGTGAAATTTCGCCGGCGTAAGAGTAACAGCGGGTAAAATCAGGCGGGATAATCAATACTTTTTTGAGATTTGGATACTGAGAGAGAAGTTCGTCCATTGCTTTGGAGATTTCGTCCATGGAAATTCCGGATTCTTTGTTGGTGATATAAATTTCTTTCATAATCAAAAATCCTTTCGCTTTTTTTATAGTTTATTATTGGGTTACTAAAATTTTGGCTTAGTCTTAAATGGTGCACCACTTTCATGGTGCACCAGAATCATAAGAGGGTTTTGTTTTATTAATGTACTCTCGGAGTTTTTACAGAAAGCTTCCGAGAGCACATATCACTTTAAGGGGGAGTAGCAAAATTAATTAATCTTCAAATTTTAAAACAAGTTTTAATACATCCTGTGGATGTTCTTTAATCATATTTAATGCGTCCATAACGTCTTTGTAGTTGTAAGCTTTTGTCATTAACTGTTCTGGATGCAGAGTTCCATCTTCAAATCCTGCGATAACTTCATCGAAGCAGTTGTTGTTCAGACGAGAACCTACGATAGTCAGTTCTTTCTTTGTGATATCAGCCATTGTGATAGAAGATGGCTGGTTTTTCAGACCGATGCAAACGATACGTCCAGCAGGGCATGCAAGCTGTACAGCCTGTTCAAAGGAAGAAGGAATACATACAGTATCAACAACAACTGGAATACCTTCTCCATCTGTGAAGTCTAACAGACGCTGTTCTAAGTTATCTTCAGAAACTAATACAGTTTCATCAGCTCCCATAGATTTTGCTTTTTCCAGACGTTCTTTTACAAGGTCAGTCATGATAACTTCTGCACCGTTTCTTTTTGCAACCTGCATTGCAGCGATACCGATTGGACCGGAACCCATAATCAGGACTTTATCGCCTTTTGTAATCTGTCCACGGTTGTTGATTTCTACACCGATTGTAAATGGTTCAACCAGACCGAGTAAAGATTCGTCAAAGTCTTTATGGAATTTATGAATGTTTTTCTCATCAGCAACAACAAATTCAGCGAAACCACCGTCTCTGTGAACACCCATAACTTCAAGTGTAGAGCAGACATTGTGTCTTCCGATACGGCATGCATAGCAGTGTCCACAGCTTACAACCGGGTCAACTGCAACTTTGTCACCAGGTTTTACAGAAGTAACAGCAGAACCAACTTCTGTAACGATACCGCCAAATTCATGACCAATCAGACGAGGATAAGTAGCTAAAGAGTTTGTTCCGTTCCAGATTCCGATATCAGAACCGCAGATACCGCCGGAAGTGATTCTTACGATAACATCATCGTCTTTTTTGATAGTTGGGTTTGGTACGTCAACGATTTCTACTTTGAATGGTTCGATTACTTTAATTGCTTTCATGATTTTATCTCCTTTTGCTTCAAAAACGAAGCACTTTTAATTTTTGCTTTTTACTAGTTCTCTTTGCAATCTGATTATCAGAAATCAGAAGAAAAAGGAATGGATACATCTTCTGATTAAACTCAAAAACTGATATATCAGTTGTATCTGCCATTAATATATCAGAACAGAACCAAAGATGCAACTATAAATTTTGCCAAGAATTAAAATGAAAAATTGTAAAAATTATACAAAAACGTGAAAAATACAGGGAAATACAGGGGAAAATGCTCGAAAAAAATTGACGTGACAGGCAGAGGGATAGTAAAATAAAAGTAGAGTAAAAAAGAAAAAGAACTAAACTAATATATTAGTAAAAGACGAGAAAAGGGAAAAATTGAAAATATGAAGTTAAGAATCAGCGAACGAAGAAAAAAAGAAAACAATAGAGAGTATGCCTATCGAGTGCTTCGAGATAATATTATGACCATGCAGTTGCTTCCAGGAGAAACGTTAAATGAGGCAGAACTTGCAGAAATTTTTCATGTAAGCCGGACGCCGGTACATGAAGCAGTCATTATGTTAAAAGAAGAGATGTTAGTAGAAGTGTATCCGCAGAGCGGGTCTAAGGTTTCTTATATCAACATTAATACCTTAAAAGAAGGCTATTTTATGCGTTCGGTCTTAGAACCGGAAATTCTTGCAACGCTTGCAGGTTCGTTAAGTCAGGATTATGTGGAAAAAATAAAAGAAAATCTGGATTTACAGAAAAAAGTATTAGAAGAAAAAAATGAGGACAGCATAGATGCTTTCTTTAAGTTAGATAATAAATTTCATCAGTTGATTTATCAGGCAGGAAATAAAAATAATGTCTGGAGAGCGGTCAGAAGAGTAAGCTCCCATTATGACCGTGTTCGTTATCTCGATGCAATTATGAGTAAAACGGATTTGGAGGCAATTCAGAAAGAGCATGAAAAAATCTTTCATCAGTTGTTAATCGGTTACACAGAGGATTTTGACCTGAAAAAATTCTATGACAGACATCTTGGGATTTACAGAAAAAATTTCCAGAATATTCTGGAACACTATCCGGAGTATTTCGGCATCTAATTTAAAAAAAAAGAGATAAATAAAAATGAAGAAAAAACATACAAAAAAGTTATGTGAAAATTTACCAAAAAATAAACTTTAAAATTATCTAAAACTCACAGAATATACAATACCCTATTGACTATTTGTATTAAATCTGGTACAGTCTACTCATGGAATGGATACGACGTCACACGTCACACGAAAACCAAACAAATAAGAGAAAAGGGAGGAAAACGGTATGTTTTCAGGAGGAATCGTAACAGGTCCGGCATTGGTTGCAATCTTTATCCTTGCAATTGCAATTCTGCTGTTACTCATTATCAAATTTCAGGTAAACGCTTTCGTAGCATTACTGCTCACTGGCTACATTACGGGTGTGGTTGCAAACATGCCACTTGGTGATATCGCCCAGACCGTTACAGACGGATTTGGAGGTACACTTGGTGGAATCGGTATGGTTACCGGTCTTGGTGTTATGTTAGGTAAATTCATGTATGAGGCTGGCGGTATTGAGTCTATCGCAAATAAAGTCTTAAAAGCATTTGGTGATAAAAAATCCCCAATCGCAGTTGCTATTTCAGGATTTATCACAGGTATTCCAGTATTCGGAGATGTAGTATATATCATGTTTGCTCCGATGCTGAAAGTATTATGTAAGAAAACAAAAATTTCCATGGTTACTTTCGCATGTGCAATTTCAGTAGCTACAACATGTACATTCGCACTGGTTCTGCCAACCGCACCACCACTTGCAGTTGCTGAAGAACTTGGAATTGAAATTGGTATTTTCTTCTTCTACGCATTAGTATCTGCATTTGTAGGTATGATTGTAGGTGGTATTGTTTATGGTGGATTCATCAACAAACAGGACCAGAAAAACAAACATTTCTATACATTTGATGATTTAGATGAAGAAGCTGCATCTATGGGAGATACAACAGGAAAAGAAAGAATGGGAGCGTTAAAAGCCCTGTCTATTCTGTTAGTACCGATTATCCTGATTCTTCTTGGAAGTTTCGTTCCGTTAGCAGCAGGAAAAGAAATACCGTTTGTTTCCTTCATTGGTAATAAAAACTTTGCTATGTTAGTCGGTGTTTTATATGCCGCATTAGTTTCCAGAAAATATCTGACAAAATCTATCACAACAATTATGTCAGAAGGTGCTGACCAGGTTGGTCTGATTCTTCTTATCACAGGTGCCGGCGGTGCTTTTGGTAAAATTCTTCAGGCAACAGGTATTGCAGATTATATCGCAGGAACACTTTCCGGATTCAGTATTCCGATTCTGGTACTGTGCTTCGTAATCTGTCAGATTATTCGTTGTGCACAGGGTTCTACAACTGTAGCCCTTACAACAACAGCAGCCATTATGGCTGGTACAATTGCTACATCCGGAGTATCTCCGATTCTGTGTGCGATTGCTATCTGTGCCGGTGGTATTGGTCTTTCCATGCCAAACGATTCCGGATTCTGGGCAATCAGCCGTTTCTTCGGAATCTCCGTACCGGATACAATCAGAGGATGGAGTATCGGTGGTTTCGTAGCCGGTGTTGCAATTCTGATTTTTGTATCAATCCTTTCTCTCTTCCAGGGATTCTTACCAGGATTGATGTAAGTTAAATCAAAAATTCAAATCGAACTAAAGTGAGATATGAAACTGGGCAAAGAATCGAAAAGGGTTCTTTGCCCTTTTTGTTTCAGTTTACATTTTGTATGAATTTTGTCATAAGAAAGCCATAAGAAATAAAAAACTTAACCGCTCATATATTGCGGAAAATTGGTTTCAATTAAAGTAGATTTCAACTTTAAAATTTTGTAGGATAAGATAAAAAGAAAAAAATTCAGGAGGATAAAAAAATGCAACAAAAAAGTGCACCACAGCGTCTGTTATGGGCACAGTTTGATGCCCTGCAGATGGGTTCAGGCTGGGATGAAGAAGACATTAAAAAACCGCAGATTATGCTGGAAGATGTGTTTGGAGACAGTCATCCAGGCAGTACTCATCTGGCTGGCCTTATGGAACAGGCAAAGTATGGCGTGTTTGAAAAAGGTGGATATCCGGCACAGTATCATACAACAGATATCTGTGATGGATGCGCACAGGGACATGATGGCATGAACTATATTTTAGCGTCCCGAGAAGCAATCTGTGATATGGTGGAAGTACACGGAAGTGTATATCCATGGGATGGAATGATTTTATCTTCTTCCTGTGATAAATCCATACCGGCACATTTAAAAGCGGCTGCCCGTCTGGATATTCCGACTATTTTTATTCCAGGAGGCAGTATGCGTCCAGGTCCAAATATGACAACATCTCTTGTTGCGGGTGATATTTCGCTTCGTCAGAAACGAAAAGAGGCAATCACAGAACAGGAAGTCCGTGACTATAAAATGACAGGATGTCCATCCTGCGGAGCCTGTGCATTTCTTGGAACTGCAAGCACCATGCAGTGTGTGGCAGAGGCACTTGGAATGGCACTTCCGGGGACGGCTGTTATTCCGGCTACTATGCGTGATATTCTTTCTTATGCCCGTCTGGCAGGACGCAAAATCATGGAACTGGTAGAAAAAGGAATTACACCGTCTAAGATTTTAACAAAAGAAGCATTTGAAAATGCAATCATCGTACATAGTGCAATCGGTGGTTCTACCAATGCAACTTTGCATCTGCCGGCAATCGCAAGAGAACTTGGAATTGAACTGACACCAGAGCTCTTTGATGAAATCAATCATAAAGTGCCGCATATCGGAAATATCTTCCCAAGCGGAACTCAGATGACGGAATCTTTCTGGTTTGCAGGTGGAATCCCGATGGTACAGAAATACTTAAAAGACATGTTACATCTGGATGCAATGACCGTAACCGGAAAAACACTGGGTGAAAATCTCGAAGATTTAGAAAAAGATAATTTCTTTGAGAGAAATCTTGGTTATTTAAGCAACTATGGATTATCCAGAGATGAAGTCATTTTCCCGGTCGAAAAGGCAACGGAAAAAGGTTCGATTGCAATCCTGCGTGGAAATTTAGCCCCGGAAGGTTCCGTTGTAAAATACTCTGCCTGTGAAAAAGATATGCGGATTCACAAAGGAACCGCAAAAGTGTATAATCGTGAAGAAGATGCTTATCAGGCAGTTGTTGATGGAAAAATTGAACCGGGAGATGTAATTGTTGTCCGTTATGAAGGACCAAGAGGGAGTGGTATGCCGGAAATGCTGATGACTACAGAGGCAATTGTGTGCGATACCAAATTAAATGGAAAAGTTTCTCTTGTAACAGATGGAAGATTTTCCGGAGCAACAAGAGGTGCGGCAATCGGACATGTATCACCGGAAGCTGCAAGTGGCGGACCGTTGGCATTTATTGAAACCGGAGATATTATTTCTTATAATATTCCGGAACGTACTTTGGATGTGGTTGGAATTAATGGAAAAGAACTTTCCAAAGAAGAAGTAGATGCAGTCTTAAAAGAGCGCAGTAAAAATGGAATCGTTCCAAGACCGCCAAGAAAAGGTTTGTTTAAGAGATATACAGAATCAGCCCGTTCTGCAATGGAAGGTGCAGGATACTAAAATTAGAGGAGAAGAGATATGAACGCAAAATGGATTACCCCTGTTGTAACAGCTTTTGACGCTGAGGGACATGTAGATTTAGAAGCAAACAAAAGAATTTATGAACATTTAATTCAGGGTGGTATGGATGGAATCCTCATCCTTGGAAGTATCGGTGAGTTCTTCGCCATTTCTATGGAAGAAAAGAAAAAACTGATTGACACCGCAGTTTCTTACATCGACAAACGTGTGACTTTATATGTGGGAACAAACTGCATGATTTTAAAAGATTGTATTGAATTGTCAAACTATGCAATCGAAAAAGGTGCAGATGCAGTTATGGTAATTTCACCATATTACTTTAATCTTCCACATGATTCTGTTATTAACTTTTATGACCAGGTGGCAGATAATGTAAATGGTCCGGTTTTATTATACAACTTCCCGGACCGTACCGGTTATGATTTAAGCCCGCAGTTAATTCTTGAATTAGTAAGAAAACATAAAAATATCGTGGGAATTAAAGATACTGTTGGAACAATGGGTCACACAAGAGAGATTATTCAGGTTGTGAAAAAAGAATTCCCGGATTTCCAGGTATATTCCGGGTTTGATGAATTTTTCGCACATAATGTATTAAGTGGCGGAAATGGCTGTGTAGCCGGAATTTCAAATTTTGTACCGCAGATTGCTTCCGCATTTGCAAATGCAGCAAGAGAAGATAATCTTGTAAAGATGGCAGAGTGTCAGCAGAAGATTGATTCTTTGATGGAAATTTATTCAATCGGAGAACAGTTTATTCCGATTATCAAAGAAGCAATGGTACAGACCGGAGTAGAGTTTAATCCGGTCTGCGCCCAGCCTCTGCTTTGTGCAACAGAAGAACAGAAAGCGAAAATTGCAAATTTATTGAAATTACAGGAAATTACTGGTATACTATAACATCTGAGAAGAAGTTCGGATATTAAATTAGAAAGCAGAAGAAAATCAAACATCAATGAGCGGCTCTGCATCAGGAACATCCGAAAAATAAGAAAAAGGAAAGATTGAGGTAGAGTATGGGGAAAAAAGCTGAGGGCAGAAAGCTGAAATCAATCGATTCAAACAATAAACTTCTGCCGGAAAAAGTTTCAGAACAGATTGTCCAACTGATTTCAGACCGGAAATTAAAAGCCGGAGAAAAACTTCCAAATGAATTTGAAATGGCAGAGCAGTTGAATGTCGGACGTGGAACCATTCGTGAGGCAGTAAAAATACTGGTATCAAGAAATGTTGTGGAAATAAAAAGAGGTCGTGGAACCTTCGTAAGTGAGACACCGGGGCTGATGGATGACCCTCTTGGATTTGCATTTATGGAGGACAAGAAGAGTCTTGCCCTGGATATTTGTGAAGTGCGTATGATGATTGAACCGGAGATTGCGGCTCTGGCAGCACTGCGTGCAACAAGAGAACAGGTAGAGAAGATTGAAGAGTATGCAAAAGAAGTAGAGGAACTTTTCAATCAGGGAAAGCCTTATCTGGAAAAAGATATCTTATTTCATGCGGAGATTGCAAGGGCGACCGGAAATCAGGTGACAACCAATTTAATGCCTGTAATCCAAAGTGGAATTTCTCTGTTTATTGATGTGACAGATTATTCGATTGCAAATAAAACAATTGTGACTCACCGTGAAGTGCTGGAAGCAATTAAAAGACATGACCCAGAGGGAGCAAGTGAAGCAATGAAGCGTCATTTGGAAAATAACAGGGTTCAAATTAAATTATTAATGAAAAAGATGGAATAAGAAAGATTCTGAGAAGACATAAATTCTAAGAAGATATAAAAAAGGCAGGAGGAAATACTTACAAATTTCCTTCTGCCTTTTTATAAAATCTGCTGAAATAAAACGAAATCAAAAGAAGAACTTGACCGTGAAATTGGAGTGTGATACCATAAAAATAGATACGACGTATGACGACTTAAAAACCAGGAGAAAGGTGGAAAAAACCAATGGGACAGAATTTATTTGATGTTTCCGGAAAGAAAGTTATTGTAACAGGTGGAACAAGAGGACTGGGTCTTGGAATGGCAGAGGGCTTTTTGCAAGCCGGATGCAAAGTGGCAATTGTTGGAACATCAGACAAGGTGTTTGCTGTAGCGGAAGAAGAATGTAACAAGGGTTATGACTGTGTAGGTATAAAAGGTGACCTCTCCAAACGAGAAGAAGTTTACCGCATTTTCAATGAATGCGTCGAAAAACTTGGTGGAGACTTAGATGTACTTGTTACTTCACATGGAATTCAGAGACGTCATAGCGCAGAAGAGTTTCCATTAAATGAATGGGATGATGTAATCAGCGTCAACTTAAGTTCTATTTTTGTACTGTGTCAGGAAGCAGGAAAAATTATGCTGAAGAAAGGCTATGGAAAGATTATTAATGTCGCTTCCATGAACTCTTTCTTTGGAGGACAGACCATTCCGGCCTATGCAGCTGCAAAAGGCGGAGTAGCACAGCTTACCAAAGAGTTATCGAATGACTGGGCAGGAAGAGGAATTAATGTCAATGCAATCGCACCGGGATATATGGCAACAGAAATGAATGAAGCACTTCTTGATCCGAAAAATCCACGTTTTAAAACTATCAGCGAAAGAATTCCGGCAGGACGCTGGGGAACCGGAGAGGATATGCAGGGAACAGCCATTTTCTTAGCTTCCCATGCAAGTGATTATCTGTGTGGAGCAGTCATTCCGGTTGACGGAGGATATTTAGTTAAATAGTTAATAAATAGTAATAGAAAAGTCCATAAAGTAAAAATAAAAAATAAAATAAGTAGAAACTAAGAATTTAAAATTTAAGGAGGAACAAAAAACATGAGTTGTTTAAAAAGCCAGGAAATGCGTACATTAGCACCAGAGCTTGACCCACTGCGTATTGGTACAGGATGGAAACCGGAGGATTTATCCAAACCTCAGATTTTAATCGAAAGTACTTACGGAGACAGCCATCCGGGAAGCGGACATTTAAATGTCTTAGTAGAAGAAGTAAGAAAGGGTGTTGCTGAAGCAGGCGGATTTGGAGCAAGATATTATTGTACCGATATCTGTGATGGAGAAAGTCAGGGAACAGACGGAATTAACTTCTCTCTTGCAAGTCGTGAAATGATTACAAATATGATTGAAATCCACGGAAATGCAACTGTATCTGATGCAGGCGTATTTCTTGCAAGCTGTGATAAAGGAATGCCGGCAAACTTAATGGGGCTGTGCCGTTTAAATATTCCGGCTATCGTAGTGCCAGGTGGAACAATGAATGCAGGACCGGACATGCTGACTTTGGAACAGTTAGGTATGTATAGTGCAAAATTCCAGCGCGGAGAAATTGATGAAGATAAATTAAACTGGGCAAAACACAATGCATGCCCAAGCTGTGGAGCATGTTCTTTCATCGGTACTGCATCTACGATGCAGATTATGGCAGAAGCACTTGGACTTGCACTTCCGGGTACTGCTTTAATGCCGGCAACCAGTCCTGACTTACTTGATTTTGCAAGACAGGCAGGTCGTCAGGCAGTTGCACTTGCAAAAATGGACAACATGCGTCCAAGCGACATCGTGACAATGGACAGCTTTGAAAATGCAATCTTAGTTCATGCAGCAATTTCAGGAAGTACAAATTGTCTGCTTCATATTCCGGCAATCGCACACGAACTCGGAATTGAAATTACAGGTGATACCTTCGACAGACTGCACAGAAATGCAAGATATCTCTTAGATGTACGTCCGGCAGGACGCTGGCCGGCAGAATGTTTCTACTATGCAGGCGGAGTTCCGGCTATTATGGAAGAAATCAAACAGCACTTACATCTTGATGTTATGACTGTAACAGGAAAAACACTTGGAGAAAATCTGGAAGAATTAAAGAAAAACGGATTCTACGAAAGATGCGACAAATGGATGCAGGAATTTAACAAACGTTATGGCTGCAATGTGACAAAAGAAGATGTTATCCGTCCTTATGACAAAGCAATTGGAACAGACGGAAGTATCGCAGTCTTACGTGGAAATCTTGCACCGGAAGGCGCAGTTATCAAACACACTGCATGCCCGAAAGAAATGTATCGTGCCGTACTTCGTGCAAAACCATTTGACAGCGAAGAAGAATGTCTTGATGCGGTTTTAAAACATAAAGTAAACAAAGGTGACGCTGTATTTATCCGCTATGAAGGACCAAAAGGAAGCGGTATGCCGGAAATGTTCTATACTTCAGAGGCGATCAGCAGTGATAAAGAACTTGGAAAAAGTATTGCACTGATTACAGACGGACGTTTTTCCGGTGCATCTACCGGTCCTGTAATCGGACACTGCAGTCCGGAAGCAGCAGAAGGCGGTCCGATTGCATTAGTAGAAGAAGGCGACTTAATTGAAATTGATGTATTTGCACGTAAATTAAATATCATCGGTATCGCAGGGGAAGAAAAAACTCCGGAAGAAATCGATAAAGTGCTTGCAGAACGTAAGAAAAACTGGAAACCAAAAGAAGTAAAATACAAAAATGGTGTGCTTCGTCTGTTCAGTGAACATGCAGCAAGCCCGATGAAAGGTGCTTACTTAGAATTTTAAAAATTGGAAAGCACGAAATAAAAAACAACAAAAATAAAAACCACATGCTATAATAAGAAATTGTAAGAGCAAAATTGTAAGAGTGAAATGATAAGAGCAAAATTGTAAAACAATACATAAAAATTTGGAGGATTAATCATGAACTTAAATTTAAGACCAGCAAATGAATGCAAATTTGATGAAGTATCCCTGGGCGAAGTAATGCTTCGTCTTGATCCGGGCGAAGGAAGAATCCGTACAGCAAGAAGCTTCCGTGCATGGGAAGGTGGCGGAGAATATAATGTTGCCCGTGGACTGAGCAAATGCTTTAAAATGAATACAGGTATCATCACAGCATTCGCTGACAACGAAGTTGGTATGTTAATGGAAGACTTCATCAATCAGGGTGGAGTAGATACATCCTTAATTAAATGGATGAAAACAGATGGAATCGGAAGAATCTGCAGAAACGGATTAAACTTCACAGAAAGAGGATTTGGTATCCGTGGAGCAGTTGGATGCTCAGACCGTGCAAATACAGCTATTTCTAAAGCAACACCGGAAGATTTTGATTTCGATTACATCTTTGGAGAACTCGGAGCACGTTGGTTACACACAGGCGGTATCTACGCTGCTTTATCTGAACAATCCTGCGAAGGATGAGGATATCAGAAACGGCACTAAGCTCGCGCAAATATACGGATTAAAGATTACGCCTCCGATGTTCGGCGCATCATCTGACCAGTACATGTTTGACCCGGATAGAAAGATTGTGTCTAAGGGCATCAGCTCTGTAAAGTATCTTAACAAAGTTGTGCCGCAGCAACTCTATGCCATGTATCACCAGAAGAAACCGGAGTCATTTATGGAGACACTTCTTAGAATTCGGTCAGAGACGTCGTGCAATGAGCGGCAGCTACTAAATCTAATTCGGATAGGCTTCTTTTCTGAGTACGGCAACATCCGTGAGTTGCAAAGAATATACGACATCTTCAAATTCTTTAATGATGGCGCAGCTAAATCTATTAAAAAGACAAAGCTTAAAGATGGGCCGATGTGTGAGATAGTAAAACGACACGCAACAGATATTGGTGTCAAAGGAAACGAGCTGAAATCCTACACAATCACAGATATGCCAGGCTTATTGGAGGAATGTGAGCGCAATGTTCTAAGTCTTGGTATTGAAGAGGCTGATGTGAAAAGCAGAATCAAAGATCAGCTTGAGCTGATGGGGTATATAGATATTACGACTAACGATCCTCAGGACAGAAGGAAACTTCTTGTTCTTGAGACGTTTGAACTAAGTGGAGGTAACGGAGTGTGGGGTATCGCCACTACGGTGCGGTCTATCGGTACTGGTAACGAGGCAAGACTCACGGTTCGTAAGTCTATTTTTGATAAGAAACCTTTCGCTCAATACAATATCCTGTTCGGCGCAGGTCTGTACAAGAACAAGAAAGGGTATTGGTATTTGAACGACTACAAAGTATTGGAGTGATGCAACTGCAGAAAAGTTTTTGAACAACAGAAGCCCGCCTTGTTGGCGAAAGCAATCATTACAACAGGAGTTTTTACAAGATGAATGATGTACATAAGAAATGTAATGTGTGTGGTCGTGAACTAAAAGAGTTTAGCCTGGGCAACTACTTTGATATCGACCTTGGAGAGGTTGGATATGGAAGTGTCTATGATGGGCTGCGGTTTTCTTGCACTTTATGTTACGACTGCTTTGATAAAATTGTAAACCGTATTGATTTTGCGGTTAACCCATTCACGGAGGAAGAATGATCAAGAAATACAAGTACAATATTGAAGAATTCAAACTGATTACGTGCATGGCGGATTTTTTCAAAGGTGTGGAGGGTTTGTCTTACGATATGAACCGACTTCACGCCTCGCCGCTGGACGTTTATATGAGTGAAAGTAATTGCTATAAGCTCCTGCTGTATATGCAGAACAGAGTTGACAGATATAGCCCACAGAAGAAGAACTGGGACGCAAAATGTCAATATGATTGGATTGAAAGATCCCCAATGGTCAGTAACAAGGTTGTTCCGGACGATGAGCTATGGCTGGTTCTGAGTAATTTGACTGAGGAGGGGATGGCATGAAGAGTCAAAGCCCCTTGGTTGTCCTGATTTCAGGGAAGGCTGGTTCTGGTAAGGATACATTTGCTGGAATGCTGACGGATGAGCTTGAACAGGCGTACGGGAAGAAGGTTTGCACAACTCATTACGCTGATTCTTTGAAATATATTCTCCGCAGTTACTTCAGTTGGGATAGCAAGAAGGATTCTTGCGGCAGAGAGCTTCTTCAAGTGACAGGGGATACATTTAGAGCAAACAATGAGGATTTTTTTGTGAACTTTGTGGTAGATACCCTACATTCCATCGGGTATCTGTGGGATATCGTGCTGATCCCCGACGCGCGGTTCAAAAATGAGGTAGAAAAAGTGAAAGCGGCGTTCAAAACCGTGACCGTGCGTGTTGAGAGAATGGATTGCAGTGATGAAACGGCGTTTTGGCGTAGACATAAATCAGAAAATGAGCTTGACGACTATGATTTTGATTATGTCGTCGAAAATTTGACGCTTGAAAGCCTAAGATCGGAAGCGGATTGGGTTGCGAGCGAAATTATGGAAGGTTGTGGTTGATTATCGAGCTATTTGTAATCAAAAGAGACGGTCGATTGGAGAAATTTTCCCCTAAAAAGATAGAAGAGGCGGTAAAGAAGGCGTTTGTAAGCGTCGATGGGGAAGAAAATGGGCAGTGTGCAGCTGTTGCAAAGGAAATTGCGGTCGCCGTGACTGCTGAGATGAAGAAAAGCAAGTCTGTTGAGGAAATTCAAGATATCGTTGAAGCCAAACTCATGGAATCGGATAGAAAAGACGTGGCAAAAGCGTACATTCTATACAGAAATGAGAGAACAAAGGTGAGAGAACGGAACGGACGGCTCGTTCAGAAGGTTTTGGATCGCGCAACGTCCAGCGTAGACAATAGATCTAATGCAAATGTGGACGAGAAGAGCTTTTCAGGCAGAGAAAAAGAAGCATCTGCTGATATCGGTAAGATGATTGCCTTAGAGTATGGCGGTCTATCTGACGAAGTAGCAAAAGCTCATAAGGAAATGTTGATTTATCAGCACGACCTGGAGAAGGCGATTTACGGTATGCACAATTGCCTTAACGTTAATTTCCAAGAGCTGTTTACATACGGGTTTCACACTAGAAACGGAGATGTACGACCACCAGCAAGCTTCAGCACAGCGTGTCAGCTTGTCGCCGTCGCTTTTCAGTGCCAAAGCCAGATCCAGTACGGTGGCTGCGGCACGGTACACTTTGATCTGGATCTCGCTCCGTTTGTAAAGAAAAGCTTTCGCAAACATTATGAAGACGGAAAGAAATATATCGACGAACCAACTGTGAGGGGAATTGGAGATATACTTATTTTTGAAACAGATGATTGGCATATTGACAATCCAGTTTTCAAATCATATTACCCGAAAGCATATCAGTACGCTATGGATATGTTAGAGAGAGAGGGACAGCAATCAACTCAGGCGTTGTACCATAACCTGAATACGCTAGAATCACGGCAAGGTTCGCAGGTGCCATTCACGTCAATCAACCTTGGCAGAGATACATCCGTCGAAGGCCGACTCATAACCAAGTGGGTTTTTGAAGCTAGCCTAGATGGGATCGGTAAACACCATCTGACAAGCATCTTCCCAATTAGCATCTTCCAGTACAAGCAAGGTGTTAATGCAAATCCTGAAGATAAAAATTACGATCTCAAACAGCTTGCTTTAAAGTCAATGAGCAAACGAATTTATCCGAACTGGTGTAACGGTGATTGGTCTCAAGCGCATGAGGACGACGACAACCCGGACACCTGGTTTAGTACCATGGGTGAGCGTAAACTATGGCCCATGTAAAACCTTTTGAACCCTGCCAAGGGGTGTAGCGAAAGCTGCTAACGGATAGGACTTGTAACAAGTTGAGTCCGTGCTAAGCACGTATTTTATATATGTGAAAGTGTATCGACCAATCCTGATGAATGTATGGAGGTAGGGCTAGAGATTGGCACTAGCGATGTTTTAGGAAACGAAGCATCTGAAAACCGAAGCGGAAGGCTGCTTAAAGCAAGCAGATGATATGGTCAGTTCCGTTGGTGACAACGGGTAAAACGTGTAGAACTATGCTGGGGTATGATCGCCATGGCCTTGGGTATATCCGCCAGGGCAGAGGGAATAATGTACCCAACACAATTATTCTCCCGAAGCTCGGAATCGAGTTTGGTATTTGCCTAGGAGAGCGCACAAAGCCAGATCTCGACGGGTTCTGGAACGCTTTTGAGGAAACATTAAAACTGTGTGAGAGAGGGCTGCTAGAGCGGTTCGAAATTATGGTTCGGCAATCACCGAAAGCTGCTCCGTTTATGTATGAAAACAATACAATCCAAAAAGCACGTAAGTGTAAAGACGACGTGTTTAATGCTTTAAAAGGCAACACGCTTGCCATAGGCTTCATTGGAGTTGCAGAGATGTGTCAAGCGCTATTCGGGAAAAATCATGTTCACGACAAGGATATCCACGCCTTTGCGCTATCTGTTGTAAAAAGAATCAATGAGTTTGCGGCAGAGGCATCTAAGCGAAATGAACTGAATTTCTCATGTTACGCGACTCCAGCCGAAACATTAGCGCGTACAGCGCTGGTTGCGCTTAGAGAGCAATATGGTGTTATTAAAGATGTTACATCTCATGAGTATCTGACAAACTCCCACCATGTGCCTGTATGGGAAAAGGTGTCTATCTATGACAAGCTTCGTATTGAAGCCCCGTTCTGTAAGTATCCGACAGGTGGCACTATTACTTACGTAGAATTGTCGAGCACCTTCGTAAAGAATACCAAAGCTGTGGAAGATATCATTGATTATGCTTTTAAAGAGCTTGATATTCCGTATCTTGCCTTCAATTTCCCAATTGATAGTTGCTTAGATTGCGGATATCAGGGCGAGTTTAATAATAGCTGTCCTGAATGCGGAAGCAAGAACATCCAGCAACTCCGTCGCGTAACAGGATATCTTTCTACTGATTACCACAATTTTAACGACGGCAAACAAGCAGAGGTAGAAGAAAGAGTGAAACATAGTACATATCAAGATGCAGGTGAGCTATTTGGTTAAGCTCGCAGGCTATGACTGGGAGTCCTTCTGCGACGCAGAAGGCGTAGCGTGTGTGCTGTTTATTTCGGGGTGCCGAAATAACTGCCCTGGTTGCCAGTCACCACAGACCCATGATTTTAATTATGGGCTTGAAATTACACAAGATGTGATTGATAAGATCAATTTTGAGATTGATAAAAGACCGTTTTTAAACGCACTGGTTCTGTCCGGCGGAGACCCTATGTTCTCCGCCGGGGAACTGGTCCCCATTATTGATAAGATCCATATCCCTAATGATAACCTCTGGTGCTACACAGGGCTGCTAATGGGACAGGTGCAGCAAGACAAAGATATGTCTCAGCTATTAGATAGATGCACGTATCTAGTAGACGGAAGGTTTGAGATCGACAAGCGAGATGTCACCCTTCAGTTCCGAGGCAGCAGTAACCAGATTGTTTGGAAAAAACAAGATGGCGTATGGGTTAAATGGATTACAGATTAGAAAGAGAGGTACGAATTGATCGGATGTAAAGGCTATTTTGAGAAAGTTCCCTTCGAGGTCTTCAGAACAGACTGTGCAAAAATTCCAGAGATGCAAAGTCTTTGTGAGGACGACGCAGCCTTCAATCGAAGAATTCAGGGTTCCTATGATGAATTTAGATTGCCAGCAAGGGCAACACCTGGTTCTGCCGGGTACGATTTCTTCATCCCGTTCGATGTGACGATTCAACCAGGCGGTTCGGCCACGATCCCCACTGGTGTGAGAATTGTCATGCCGGAATCGGCTGTGCTTCTACTTGTCCCTAGAAGTGGTAGTGGCTTTAAGTACGGCGTAAGCCTGGCCAATACAGTCGGTGTCATTGATAGCGACTACTATAACCCTAGCACTGGAAGCGAAGGACATATTATGGTCAAGCTGTTTAACCACGATCACCATGAAGCAGTTACCTTCCATTTTAACGACGGCTTTGTGCAGGGGATTATCGTTCCGTACTCCACTCTTCCTGAATACGATAATGAAAACGTGGAACTATATGGCGTTGAGGAAAGAACCGGCGGGTTCGGTAGCACAAGCAAAGAAAGAAGGTAACTGATGGAAAAAGAAAAGAAATACACATCCGAAGACCTAAAAGAAATGCAGGCGTGGCCGCTGGAACGGAAAATCCAGGTCACACAGACGCGCCTCATCGAGTGGTATCAACACTACGACGGCAAAGTATACGTATCATTCTCTGGCGGCGAAGGCTCCACCGTGCTGCTGGATATGGCTCGTAGAATCTACCCCGACATCGAGGCGGTGTTTATCGACACCGGCCTGGAGTACCCGGAGATTAGGACGTTTGTCAAGACGTTTGATGGCGTCACTTGGCTAAAACCGAAAATGAATTTCCGCCAGGTGATCGAAAAATATGGGTACCCGCTAATCTCGAAAGAACAAGCAGCGTTTATCCAAGAATGCAGGACGACAAACAGTGAGAAGTTAAGAGCTATCCGGTTAAATGGGAATAAGTATGGCCGAGGGAAAATTTCTAAACGATGGGTTCCGTTAATCACCGCGCCGTTTAAAATTTCGGACAAGTGCTGCGATGCCATGAAAAAAACACCCGCAAAACAATTCGAAAAAAGAACGGGCAAGACAGCAATTATTGCGACAATGGCTACCGAGAGCGCACAACGAGCATCTAATTGGATGATGTACGGGTGTAATGCTTTTGAAAAAAAAGGCCAACGTCCCAACCGATGAGCTTTTGGACGGAACAAGACGTGTTGCTCTATCTCAAGCGGTTTAATATCCCCTACGCTTCTGTCTATGGCGAGATTGCAGAAGATGACAAGGGCAGGTTACATAACACCGGTTGCACTCGCACAGGCTGCGTTTTTTGTGCGTTCGGAGCGCATCTGGAAAAAGAACCGAATCGGTTCCAGCGGCTGAGACAAACCCATCCGAAGCTGTGGGAATATTGCATGAAGCCCTGGGACGAAGGCGGACTTGGGATGAAGGAAGTCTTGGAGTCGATTGATGTAAAGATTGAATAAGAGAAAGGAGATGGCTTAGCAATGACAATCATTGAAAAAATGCTGCACGGCATCCCTCTCGACGAAGAAGAACTCTGCTATTTAGCACTTGGCTATGACGATAGATGTCATACAGAACCTGGCGAGTACGAAGAGTTCGATGTAGTAGAAAAGGGAAAAGGCCGGGTAGCTAAAGAGATGCAAACCATTATTAAAGCTGGCAACAACCTTTGGTGCATCCCCTGGACATGGGATCTTCTTGGATATCAAATGGGTGGACAACCATACAAGGTTGTTAAGAGTGTACGCGTCGGAACTGTCGTAAAGACGGCCTACGATAAGGCAAATAAGTGATTTATAGAACCGCCGCCCATACGGGCGGCGGTCAGAAAGGAGGGTGTATGATTTATAAAGCAACATGGGATCGGCTTAAAGAAGAAATATATCGAATTAAGAATAGTAGGCCATACTGCAAGCAATATAGCAACGACACGGTGATCGACGAAAACAAGTCTATTAAATGGAACAGAGAGCAGTTCGCCCAGAGAAACAAAGAACTTCAAGCGGAATATGAAAGAGCTGTCCAAGATCGTGAAAAACGATACAGTGTTTGGGTTAGAGAAGTATGCGACCTGATTATTAGCGAGATTGGCGGAGTGGCATCCGAGCAACAAGCGTTGCTAATCTATAGAGCTGCAGGGTTCCCAGAGCAAGTAGACGATATTTGGTTTGATTATTGTGGGGTTCCGGACTTTGAACAAGACCTTTGGCCGTTCATAGAGCTTGCAAAGGAGTTGTTGAACAATAAAGAATAAAGATTGGGTTGGGACACAGCAGTTCATTTTGTCTGGCAATAATAGAAAAGATGACGCAGCGACTAACGATTACTACGCCACAGAACCGAGAGCCGTGGAGATCTTGCTCGATCACGAAACCTTCTCTAAGGATGTATGGGAACCAGCTTGTGGTGAAGGCCATATATCGAAAGTCCTGCTTGAGAGAGGATACGATGTGCTAAGTACAGACCTGGTGTACAGAGGTTTTGGTTTCAAAACTCCCATTGATTTCTTAAATGAAAGCTTCACGGAGGCAGATGATATCGACATCATCACCACCTTCGCTTTGTTCTCAAAGAGGTGACGCACGAAGGGAAGCTCAATCTCCAAGCTATGCTCTCTCTCCTCCTCCATCATACTACAGTGACTGTAGATTCCCTACAGATAAGTGATTATGCATCGAGTCTACCGATTCATTCAGCTTCTTCTGTGCTTCCACATCCACGTCGAGAACACCACATGGCGTTTCCACTTTTGTTGCACCGGTCAGCAAGCAATAACTACATATCACTCTACCGTGACGAAGATACCGAGTATAGTAACGATGACACGGACCCAGCACAATCACGCGATCCACATCCATTCCCTGCATATGTGCAAACGATTCTGCAGCAATTCGCCCAGAATAGCTACGTCACACGGAAGTGAAACGAATACGTCCAGCCTGCATGGGGAACAATCACGCCTTTCACGCGTTCGAGTCCCGAAGTTTGCACTTCACTAAACCACTCTACGAATTACGTTCGGATATCCGTTCCTACTGCTGATGCGTTCTTTCACAACCGTTGCTTTTCCAGGATACCTTCACGTTACTCCACTAGCGAAAGTATACCATGATCCAGCAAAACCACTTCGACGAATCGTATTCATCATTGTTTGTAACTATTTTTGTCATTGCGTTGTCGCTGTGATTTGTGTCATATCATTGTTACCTGTATTTTTACCATTCCCATTATCACCACCATTTCTACTATTCCCCAAACACTCCCCATTTGCACACCATACCCAAAACCCTCCCCATTTTCACACTCATATCCCATATCCCTCTTCCGTATGGGCACCCTCTTCTCTAGTCTGTTGGACTCCCTTTTTGGATCCAAGGAGCAGCGAATTCTCATCCTTGGACTTGATAATGCTGGTAAGACGACCATTCTATGTTCTGTTTCTTTGTTACCTTCACAGGTAGATCGGTTGCAGTTAAATGAACCCATTTCAACAGTGCCGACCATTGGATTCAACGTAGAGACTGTACTACATAGTCGAGTAGCTTCAACTATAGATCAAATACAACAACCTGACCTTCCAGGTGTGGGATTTGGGAGGACAAACCAACATTCGTCCCTACTGGAGGTGCTACTACCAAAACACAGGTACTCAGTAGTCACGGAGCTCTTTTCCTAGATGCCATCGTTTTTGTCGTGGATAGTGCAGATACCGATCGAATTCCCATCGCGAAGACAGAGTTGATGGCGATCTTGAATGTATCCCATATCACAAATGCCTAATCGATAGGAAGAGGAACTGAAGAATGTGTGTCTATTAGTCTTTGCGAATAAGCAGGATATTCGTGGAGCTCTTAAGGCTGTTGCTGTTTGCAATTTCCCATTCATTGATTTGTAGTTATCGGAAGCACTCGATCTGCCGAGTATTCGTGATCGCAAGTGGACGATTATTGAAAGCGATGCCAAGATGGGAAAGGGTCTCAAGGAAGGATTTGACTGGCTTGCACAGGAGTTGAATCCGCAAGGAAACAAGTAATGCATCTTTCTAAAGTCACAGTTGTTTTGTGTAGTAGTGGTCATTGTTTATACTTGTTTTGGTTGTTGACCATGCAATCATGACTATGGGCATAACAAACACGCCCAAAAAATTAGCACTTGTCTAAAGCTAACAGAGCCGCTCCCACGAGGCCCGCATTTCCTCTCAGCAGAGCCTTCTCGATGGGAGTCTCCTTCAGCGTTGCAAAGGCGCTTCGTCTAAACGCCATTCGCGTAGGTTTCAGCAGCATGTCTCCCAGCTCCGACACGCTTCCTCCAATGCACACGACCTCCGGATTCAAGCAAGCACACATTGACGCCAGCGAAACGCCCAGCGCTTCTCCCACAATCCGCACCGCCTCCACCGCCTCCTTCTCACCCTTCATCGCGAGCTCGCCCACCTCCTTTCCACTCTCCGCGCGCTTCTCCGCCGAGACCAGGCGGTTGTACTCGTAGCACAGCGCGTTCCCCGATACGTACGCCTCCGCCGCTCCATCGTTCTCCCCGTTGTTCCGCCCGTCGCGCTGGTACACCATTTGTCCGAAGCACTGCGCCATGCGCTCCGTTCCGCAGACGACCGACCCGTCGCGCACGAACCCGCCGCCCAGACCCGTTCCCACCG
>OLNF01000298.1_pt1 | contig 42338 bp, 41 predicted proteins | sample 1673061 | NCBI WGS metagenome assembly OLNF01 (sample SAMEA3136751, study PRJEB25190) | human gut metagenome
CAATTGCGAAAAGCAATAAGCAGTGGGTGGGGACTTGCTTGTATCAGGAAGAGTGTAAGCTCTTTCTGATAAACTGCGGAGCAGTTATTTGGTTATGAGAAGTAGCGAAGCGGATTGCTAATATCCGCTTGACTGAAGTTGACAGTTAAAAAATCATTTGTTACACTAAATCTACATATCTGGGAAAATTCCAGACCAGTCGGTCAATTAAATCCCCCTTATGAAAAATCAATTCAAAAGATAAGGCTTACTCAATCTGTTACATGTCTGGTGCAAAGATTGAGTATTCAAATACTGTTGCATCATGTTATAATATGAGCGTCGAAAGGAGTATGAGATGAGTCGTACAATTTTTGATGATGTTTTTCGGACAATGGTAGAGAAACTGCCTTATCTGGCCGTTCCATTGATCAATGAAGTCTTTGAAACTTCTTATCCGGAAAATGTGGAAATTACACAGCTTCGCAATGAACATCAGCAGGAAAACGGAGAAATCATCACGGATTGCTGCCTGAAAATCGGAAGAAAGCTGTATCACATCGAATGTCAGAGTATCGATGACACAACAATGGCAATCCGAATGATTGAATATGACTTTGCCATTGCAATTGAAAATGCACAAAAGATAAACCGCAGATACCGGATAGAATTTCCGAGATCCTGCGTAATATACTTAAGAAGTAATAAGAATACACCGGATTCACTGGAAGTTGAAGTTATCTTTCCAGACGGAAAAATGCACTTGTACGAGATACCAACGGTAAAGATGGAAAATTATACAAAAGACAGCATCTTTGAGAAAAACCTGCTTATGCTTCTGCCGTTTTATGTTATGAGATATGAGAAAGAAGCACACAATTTCAGTGAAAATCCGGAAAAGATGCAGCAGTTACTGAATGAATATGAAGAAATTCGTCGGAGACTGAACGAGGAACTTGTGGAAGAGAGAAAGTCAGATCTTTGTGCAGATCTGACGGACTGGATAGTAAGAATAGCAGATTACATTTTCAGAAATGAAGATGCAGCGCGGAAAGGAATTAATGGTATCATGCGGGGAAAAGTATTAAAGCTGAAATCAGAGGAGCTTCGGGAAGAGGGACGAGAGGAAGAAAGAAAGTTAACAGCCCGTTCTCTTGCAAAAGAGGGAGATTCGATTGAAAAGATTGCCCGGGTGCTTCATGAAAGTGAAGAAACTATAAAGAAATGGATAGATGAACAGGCGATAGAGGAAGAAAGGAGACGGAAAGAAGCAGAGTCTAACTGATATAATAAAAGCCGACGAATGGCAAAGAGCAAACGTTTTCTTGATAAGTAAAAGGGCGCTGGCAAGCGTTTTTTTTCTTGACTTAAAGCAATGTTTAAGGTCTATACTTCCTGTAAGAGATAATGATAAAATTATGCAATAAAGAGCAAGTTGCTACTCACTTCTTATTGCTTTTGGCAGTTGAAACAGGGAACTTGCCTGATTTGACTAAATCAGAAAATCTAAAATCATAAAGCAAAAACAAAAACAGGGAGGAAACGAAAAATGGAATACCGTAAATTACCTCACGGCGAGGAAATGATCAGTGTGATTGGCATGGGCTCTTCCGTAGTGGGAGAGCAGAAAGAAGCAGACATTATCAGGACAGTGGAATATGCACTGGACGCAGGAATCAATTATTTTGACATGGCGGGCGGTCACGCCACGATTTTTCCGGCATATGGAAAAGCACTGGAGGGACGCAGAAAAGATGCCATGCTTCAGGTACATTTCGGAGCGAACTATACTACAGGAGAATACGGATGGACCACAAATCTTGAAACTGTAAAGAAGTCTATAGATTGGCAGCTTAACAACCTCAGAACAGACTACATCGACTTCGGATTTATCCACTGCCTGGATGAAAAATCCGACCTGGATGCATATGAGAAACATGGAATCCTGAAATATATCATGGATCTGAAATCCCAGGGCGTTGTGAAATACATCGGACTCTCCACCCATGCACCGGAATTGGCAAACAAAGTTCTTGATATGAAAATTCTTGATATGATGATGTTTTCCATAAATCCAATGTATGATTTCGGTCACGGAGATTTTGCCATTGGCAGCAACAACGAACGTCAGGATCTCTACCGTCGCTGCGAAAAAGAGGGAGTGGGCATTTCCGTAATGAAACCATTCAACGCAGGGCAGCTTCTGGATGCAGCCAAATCACCATTCCATCAGGCACTCACAACCAGCCAGTGCATCCAGTACGCCCTTGACAAGCCAGGCGTTCTCACCGTAGTAGGCGGACCGGGAAACATAGACCAGTTAAAAGAAATCCTGACATACCTCGATACTACAGACGAAGAACGAGACTACTCAGTCATTGGCTCCTTTACCCCAGATGACTCCGTAGGAAAATGTGTTTACTGCAAACACTGCCACCCATGTCCGGCCGGCTTAAACATCGGCCTGATTAACAAATACTACGATCTCTCCAGACAGGGTGATCCGATGGCAAAAGACCACTACCTCACTCTGGAAAAAACAGCCTCAGACTGCATCAAATGCGGACACTGCAACAAACGATGTCCATTCAAAGTACAGCAGCAGGAGAGAATGGAAGAGATTAAGAATTATTTTGGAAAATAAAAATACAAAATGAAAGATAAAAGCAGATGTGCATGATTCCGTAATGCGAGTACAGCACATCTGCTCTTTATATATTAGGCCCTCTGAACAGGAGATGATAAATTTTTGTTTGTCTATTTACAAACAGAACAAGAATGGGTATCATACTTTTATAAATGTATTAATAAAAGAGGTAAAATCACAATGAACGGATTGGAAAAGAAATTTGCCACGAAATCAAAAATTGTAAACTATATTATAAATAAACAGAACACATCAAAAGTAGAAATATCCAAAGATCTGAACCTGAGCATGCCGACAGTTCTGTCAAATGTAAAAGATTTGCTGGAAAAAGGTATCATCATAGAAAACGGAGAGTATGAGTCCACAGGTGGACGAAAGGCCAAGAGTATCGGAATCAACCCCTCTTATCGATACGCAATGGGAATCGTCATCACCGCAAATCATGTAGGAATGGTACTGGTCAATCTGAAATATGAAATTGTAAAATCCGACCGCATCCGTCTGAAATTTTCCCCGGATATGTCATACTGCAGTCAGATTTCCACACTTGCAGAAAAATTCCTGAAAGATATGAAACAAAGAGAAGAACTTCTTGGAATCGGAATTTCCATTCCCGGAATCATCAATCAGGATCAGCGTCTGGTCATAAAATCTCATGCACTAAAACTGGAAAACTACAGTCTGAGTTTCCTGGAACAGGCACTTTCTGTTCCAGTGTACTTTTCCAATGATGCCAACGCCGCAATGATGGCAGAAGACCTGAACATACACAAGAATGCTATTTATCTTTCTTTAAACCAGACACTCGGCGGCGCTTTCTGTATAGATGGAAAATTATTCCCGGGAGAAAACCAAAAAGCAGGAGAATTTGGTCATATGATACTGGTACCCGGAGGCCGCAAATGCTATTGTGGAAAATCAGGATGTGCAGATGCTTATTGTGCGGCCAGTGCACTTATTGATGAAAATACAGAGTCAGTAGAACAATTTATGCAGCAGATCAGAAGTGGCGCGGAAGAAGCTAAGGCAAAATGGGAAGAATATTTGGATTATCTTGCAATTCTGATCTCCAATCTGCGGATGGCATATGATATGGACATCATCCTCGGCGGCGAAATGGGGGGATATCTTATTGATTACATGGTTCCTCTTGGGGAAAAAGTAATACAGTACAATGGATTTGACCATGATCTCAGATATCTGAAAAACTGCTCATATAAAAAAGAAGCATCCGCAGTAGGTGCAGCGAAGCATTTTTTACAGGAGTTTATTGGAAAAATGTAAACTGGCAGATAACTGAAACTCAAAATTAAAAAAATAAAGGAAAAATATCAAGCCCTGATTGTAATAGAAATATTGCAGCCAGGGTATTTTTATTATTTTCTGGAATTGCTATAGTTAAATATTCATAAAAAAGAAAGAGACAGTTTGTGCAACTGGTAGAAATGAGAAATATTCTTAAATATCCATTGACAAATTCAGAACTCTGAATAATAATGTAATTACTTTAATAAAATGTTTAATAAAAGATGATAAATAACTAATTCAAACAAAGAAAAGAGGAGGAACACACTATGTTACAGCAGGTTATGACAAATCCAGGAGAAATCATTTTCAGAGAGGTACCGGTACCGGAAATCAAAGACGATCAGGTTCTGGTTAAGATTATGAACATTGGCATCTGCGGTTCCGATATCCATGTATACCACGGAAAGCATCCATTCACAAAATATCCGGTAACTCAGGGACATGAAGTATCAGGCGAAGTAGTAAAAATTGGTGCTGCAGTAACAGAATTTCACGAGGGTCAGAAAGTAACCATCGAGCCACAGGTCTACTGCGGACACTGCTACCCATGCCGTCACGGAAAATACAACTTATGCGAAGAACTGAAAGTAATGGGCTTCCAGACCACAGGAACTGCATCCGAATATTTCGCAGTGGATGCATCAAAAGTAACCCCGATTCCAGAAGAAATGTCCTATGAAGAGGGTGCCATGATCGAGCCGCTGGCAGTAGCAGTCCATGCAGTTAAACAGATGGGTGACGTAAAAGGAAAGAGCATTGCAGTCCTCGGTGCAGGCCCGATCGGAAACCTGGTAGCTCAGACAGCCAAAGGAATGGGAGCAGCCAAAGTCATGATCACAGATGTCAGTGACCTCCGCCTTGAGAAAGCAAAAGAATGTGGAATCGATGTATGTGTCAACACAAAAAACAAAGATTTTGGTGAAGCAATGATTGAAGCTTTCGGACCAGATAAGGCCGACGTAATTTATGACTGCGCAGGCAACAACATTACCATGGGACAGGCAATCAAATATGCAAGAAAAGGAAGTGTAATTGTCCTTGTTGCAGTTTTTGCAGGAATGGCACAGATTGATCTTGCAGTAGCAAATGACCATGAACTTGATATCAAGAGCACCATGATGTACAGACATGATGACTATGTAGACGCTATCCGCCTGGTCAATGAAAACAAAGTACATTTAAGACCGCTGATTTCCAAAACATTTGCATTCAAAGATTACTTGAAAGCATACCAGTACATTGACGAAAACCGTGAGACTACAATGAAAGTAATCATTAATGTACAGGAAAAATAAAATTTGCTATAAGCAGGCGACAAATGAAGAATGTGAATATCTTCCTGACAAGAAGATGAGAAAAATATTGATAAAATGAATTGAAAAAGAGACTGCTGTAGACATAGAAATACGGATACTGAACAGGAAACAACAGCAGACAGGAGGAATTATGGAAAACCAAAATAATAATGCAAAAGTTCCATTGATCAGTAAAATTGCATATGGATTTGGAGACGTTGGATGTAATTTCAGCTGGATGTTCGTAAGCAATTTCCTTATGATATTTTATACAGATGTATTCGGGATCAGCATGGCAGCAGTCTCTGCTCTGATGCTGTTCTCAAGATTCTGGGATGCGATCAATGACCCGATCGTAGGTGGACTGACAGATAAGACCAAAACCAAATGGGGACGTTACCGTCCTTGGCTTCTTATCGCAGCACCGATTACGGCAGTACTTCTGATCATGACATTCTGGGCGCATCCTGACTGGTCCGACCGTTCCAAAATCATCTATATGGTGATTACATACTGCCTATTGGTACTGGGATACACCTGCGTAAATATCCCATATGGAACTCTCTGCGGAGCAATGACACAGGACATTGATGAGCGTGCAAAAATCAATACTTCCCGTTCCGTAGCAGCTATGATCGCAATTGGAATCATCAATATAATCACAGTTCCGCTGATTGGAAAACTTGGCAGTCACAGCGCCAAAACAGGATATTTACTGGTAGCTATTATTTACGGATGTATTTTTGCAGCCTGTCACTTTTTCTGCTTTGCAAAAACGAAAGAACAGGTCATCACACCGGAAAAAGAGAAGATTTCAATTAAAGTACAGTTAAAGGCAGTCATGCAGAACCGCCCATATATCCTTGCCTTGATCGGACAGGTGTTGTTTGGATTTACACTTTACGGAAGAAATGCAGATGTTTTATATTATTTCACATATGTAGAGGGAAATGCATCCTACTATACTACATATTCCATGTGTATTATCATCCCATCGATTATCGGTGCTGCCTGCTTCCAGCCGGTATTCCGCAAACTGAACAATAAAGGAAGAACTGCATCTATTTTTGCTCTCCTCACTGGAATTTCCATGCTCTGTATGTTCTTCTTTAATGTAAAAGAAACACCAGCAGCATTTTACACACTTGCCGGGATCACACAGTTCTTTTTCTCCGGATTTAACACTGCAATCTATGCGATCATCCCAGACTGCGTAGAATATGGAGAATGGAAAACCGGTCTGAGAAATGACGGCTTCCAGTATGCATTTGTATCACTGGGAAACAAAATCGGCATGGCGATCGGAACTGCACTCCTTGCAGCACTGCTGGGAAAATACGGCTATGTAGCAAATCAGGCACAGAATCCTGCAGTCCTTAGCATTATGCGCCATTCCTTTACCACAATCCCGGGAATCCTCTGGATCGTGACAGCAATTGTCCTGTTCTTCTATCGCCTGAATAAAAAACGCTACAACGAGATTGTAGAAGATTTGAAAAAAGGAAAAAGAACAGCGAAATAGAAGCTTTTATCTGTCCGTATCAGAACAAATTGAAAAAAGCATCGGAAACGATATAACAAATGCCCATCTGGAGAAAAAATCCAGAGTGGGCATTTGTTATTTGATAATTGCCTGCTTTCTGCGTGTTTATAGTTACGGTCAGCCTGTTATCCCATAAGATTTTCTGGATGAAAAGATAATCATTCATGTTCTCGATTTCCTGTTTCAGAGGAACGAGCTGAGTGGTTGATTTCAGGGAATAGCGCATATTTTTGGCAAGGGCATTGGCCATAAGATAAACGTCAGTTGCTCCTTTTTTAGGCCCAGGGTTCCCATCGCCTGAAGGGCATTATTTATAATGCGGCTTGACCTGAGCCTGCAAAGCCTGCAGCTCTGCACTTTTCTTGAGCACTTGTGCTTTGTATTCCAGATTGATCAGTTCATTGATCCTTTCTGTCATATCGTGGAAAGCAGTTGCCAGGATTCCGATCTCATCGTTCCCATAATCTGTTTCATCAATGGTAAGTGCACCATTACCGAACTCGGAAATAGTTTCTGTCAGTCTTTTCAGCTTTCGTGTAGCAGATCTGGTCACCCAGAAAGAAATCAACACGGATGCAAAAAATACAATTACTGAAAAGATAACGATAAGGCGCAAAACCATAACGGTATTCCGGGTTAACTCATTCAGAGGAATATCTTTCAGAACATAAAAATCTTCCATTTTATCCCATAAAAGAATTCGTTTTTCATTATTAAGAGAATAGTAGTAATGTCCATCTGAAGAATCCTGATCTTGCAGAGCCTTTTTTATACTGGCAGGAAGACGTAAGTCCGGCCATGAAATAAAAAGAGGGGCAAGGCTGCTATCCAGAACAGCGAGATATCCACTGGAACTGTTAAGGTTCCGGCATATTTTTTCCAGATAATCCGTACGGTAACTGATGGAAATCATACCGATCACCTCTCCGGTCTCAAAATATCGAAGAACACGGTTTGTAGAGAAAACATTTTCTGTCTGTAAAGAACCAAAATTTTTATAGTTTTCAAAGGTGTGAAGCGGTTCAAGGTAGAAATAGTGATCATTGGAAGCAGTTTTCTGATACCAGTCTTTCTGCTCCACTTCGGGAAAAACGGAATGACTTACGTTTTGCCGTGGAAACGAATATAAGGTTTCATTATATGGAGTATAAAAATATATGTACTGAATATTATCATCGGCGTACAAAATATTTTTAATGACTTTCTCATTGTAGTCCAGGGAAAGGTAGTCATCCTTGCGTTCGCGCAGATTATTTATGAAAGTATCATCGCTGTAAAGAGAACGGGTCACATCATTTAACTGTTCAAAATATCGCTGTACGCCCTGGTTTACTTCCTGCAGCAGCTCTCTGTTTGCACTGATGTATTCTTTTTTCAGCATGAGATTGAAGAAGCAGCACAGATTGACGGATGTACAAGGGTAATGACATTTTTCAAAATTATTTTCCCTCTGTTAAAACCTGCAACCAGCAGTGTTGTCGTACTTTTTACATTGCAGATGTGGAATGACTTTACATTACCGATGATCATGTTACAGAGTGCAGAGAAGAAAACAATCACAACAACGGTATATTCTTTCTTCAGTGCTTATTCTATGAGATGGGATTATGCTCTGACTTCTCTGACTTTGTCAGCAATCCCTATGATCCTGTTCTTCCTGTTTATGCAGAAGTATCTGATCAATGGTATCGTAGCAGGATCAGTGAAAGGTTAAGGTATATGAGATGGGAATGCATGAACTTTTAGAGAAATATGTGCAAAAGTTCAATGAACAGGATGAAGAACTTACTGTACAGCATATCAGTAACAAAGATGCATATGAATGGATGAAAGAACAGATTCCGTATTTCGAATGCTCAGATAAAGAAGTAGAAGAGACTTATTATTTTCGGTGGTGGGTTTACAGAAAACATGTAAAAGAAACACCGGAAGGATACATCATCACGGAATTTCTGCCGGATGTATACTGGGCAGGGAAATATAATTCTATCAACTGCGCAGCAGGACATCATATATATGAAGGGAGATGGCTCAGAAATGGAGACACTTACCTGAAAGATTATATTCAGTTCTGGGTGAAAGGAAGCGGAAATGTACGCTCATACAGCACTTGGATTGTGGATGCAATCTATCAGTTTTGCCTGATAAAAGGTGATTTCCAGATGGCAGTGGATCTGCTTCCGCATATGACAGAAAACTATGAACAGTGGGAAAAAGAACACCTGCATGAAAGTGGTCTGTTCTGGTCCATAGATGACAGAGATGCCATGGAATACTCCATCAGTGGAAACGGACTTCGTCCAGCACTGAATTCTTATCTGTATGCAGATGCAATTGCCATTTCAAAAATAGCAGATCTGGCAGGTGATCATCTATGCGCAGAGAAATACCGGCAAAAAGCAGAACGGATCAGACAACTGGTACAGGAAAGACTCTGGGATCAGGCAGTAGAATTTTTCAAAGTGATTCCTCTGGAAAAGAAAAAAGATGCTGTACAGCAGTGGGATTTCTCACAGATAGAAACGAATCACAATGTCCGGGAAGAAATCGGATTTATCCAGTGGTGTTTCCATCTTCCTGATGCAGGTTACGAAAAAGCCTGGAAACAGATTACAGATAAAGAAGGATTTGCAGCACCATATGGACCGACGACAGCAGAGCAGAGACACCCAAGGTATAATTATGAACAGTCGGATCATGAATGTCTGTGGAATGGACCATCCTGGCCGTTTGCAACAACACAGACACTGTCTGCAATGGCAAATGTGATCAAAGATTATCATCAGCCATATGTAACAAAGGAAGACTTTTACCATGTTTTTTCCGGCTATACCCATTCACATTACAGAACACTGGAAAATGGAAAAAAAGTCAACTGGCTGGATGAAAACCTGGATCCTTATACAGGAGAATGGCTTTCCAGAAGAATCTTAAAAGACTGGGAATGGCGAAAAGACAAAGGCGGATATGAGCGCGGAAAAGATTACAATCATTCTGCCTATGCAGACCTGGTCATCAGCAAAATCTTCGGAGTAGAACCGCAGGAAACCGGAGAAATCCGTATACGCCCTATGCTTCCGGATGAATGGTCCTACTGCAGACTGCAAAAAATAAAATGCCAGGGAAAAGACTTAGACATTATTTACGATAAAACCGGAGAAAAATACCATCAGGGAAAAGGATTTCAGGTGTGGTGCGACGGAGAATGCATCCATAAATCTCTGTATCCGGAAGAAATAAGTTTTTGATGTATATAGTGAGAAAAATCCTCTTAAGCAGGGAAAAACAGTATTTTACGATACTTGAAATTGAAATCTGCCTAAGGGGATTTTTATGTTCGCAAGCTTTTTATTTTATTCAGTATAATCAGATTTCTTTGGGTTGCATTTTTATGTGCTGCAGGTATAATAGAAAGATAAGTCTGTTGTGGAAAAGGAGTCAGTACTGATGTGGTCAGTTGCTGTTTAATTGAAAAAATGATACGAAGAAAAAGAAATATTCCTATGTTGGATCCGTAAAGTAATGAACATACATAGAACGGATTTTACTGATTTATAGCAGCAGTTGTTGCTGGCAATATAACGGAGGAATAGAAAACTATGCTAAAAAGATTTACCAAATACGTAACCCAGAGCGTAGCCGGAATGATCGGAATCTCCATCTATGTTCTGGCAGACACATTTTTCATATCTGTATATTCCGGAGCAGATGGATTGGCAGTCCTTAATTTAATCCTGCCTGTATACGGACTGATTTATGCTATCGGTTCCATGATTGGTATTGGTTCTGCGACCAGATATGCAATAAGCAAGGCAAAAGGAGAAAATACTGACCATTATTTCGTACAGTCAGTGACCTGGAGCATATTGATTGCTATACCATTTATGTTGATTGGAATCTTTATACCGGACAAAGCGCTAACATTGCTTGGCGCAGATGCAGGGCTGATCAAACTTGGACAAAACTACCTGAGGATTATCCTTATCGCCACTCCATTTTTCATGTCAAACTACACGTTTACTGCATTTGCAAGAAATGACGGTGCACCATCCACTGCAATGATTGGTTCCATTAGTGGAAGTATGTTTAACATTATATTCGATTATGTATTCATGTTTCCGGCAGGCCTGGGATTTTCTGGCGCAGCACTTGCCACTGCAATCTGTCCGCTGGTTACCATGAGTATCTGCACCACTCACTACAAAAGCCATAGTAATCATATAGGATTTTGCTGGAAAACTCCATCTTTCAGACACTTGGTTTCTTGCTGTCAGCTCGGCGTTTCTGCTTTTGTAGGTGAAATGTCTTCTGGTGTAACAGCCATCGTATTTAACTTTCTGATTCTTGGAATCGCAGGAAATGTAGGTGTAGCAGCCTACGGAGTTGTGGCAAACCTTTCCATCGTAGCAGTAGCAATCTTCAACGGCCTGGCCCAGGGCGCCCAGCCATTGATCAGCGAAAGCTATGGAAAAGGCGAATCCGCACAGGTAAGAAAACTTCTGAAATGGAGCCTCAGCGTATGTCTGATCATAGAAATAGCCATTCAGCTTATCATCTGGACAGCAACAGATCCACTGATCAGCATTTTCAACAGCGAGAACAACATCCAGCTTCTGAACTATGCACACACAGGAATGCGCCTGTACTTCCTCGGTTTCCTTATTGCAGGGATCAATGTAGTTCTGGTTGCGTATTTCTCAGCAGTAGATGAACCAAAGATTGCAATCGCAGGTTCCATGATGCGTGGCGTTGTGGCAATTGTTATTTGTGCAATAGTACTGGCGAAAGTATTTGGCCTGAATGGAGTCTGGATCTCTTTGCTGGTCTCAGAAGCCATTACGTTTCTGATGATTCTGATTCTGTCATATAAAGACAGAAATGTGAAAAATCAGTCAAAGGATTTGACCTATAAAGATTCTGACAAGAAAGAAATGCCTGTGAACAGCAATTTCTAAATATTGTCAGTAAAAAACTATCCTGGTAAGTACGAGGCCTGGAGACCTTGCTGCTTTTTCAGGATAGTTTTATTTTGAGAAAAGGATTTCATTGTCTGGTATAAACTTTTTCGATTCATTTATGATTCATTTACTAATTTTCCCGTCATATGTTCAGGAGTCAGCTCCAAAACAAGTACTCTGGGGCCAAAATGAGAAATTTCTTTTTCAAGATATTCCTTATCATCCGTAAACTTCAGACACAAATTTGTACAGGCCTCCATAGCCTTATCTAAATCAGTAACAGGACGGAGTCTGCCAAAAACAATCACACTTTTAATATTTAAAGACCATTCGCCTTCTTTTCGATATCCCTGGTCATATACACAATAAGAGACCTTATCACAGCTGTGAATTGCGTCAATTTTATGTCCTTCCACAGCACCATGAAAATAAAGTTTCCCAGTTACTTCGTCATACCAGTGATCCATAGGGACTCCATAAGGATACCCATCATCTCCCAGCACTGAAAGTACACCACGCGGCTCATTCTTCAGAACCTCGATACATTCCTCCTTGCTCAGCTCCTGTTTAAATCTTCTCATCTTACGAAACATAAGTCAAACCTCCTACACGAACGATTCTCATCCAATACACCCTACATTATAAAATTCCTTATTAATAAAATCAATCTTATTTATTTGTATGAACATTTTTTACGGTTGCTATCTGCTGTAAACAATAATATAATAATCATTATGAGCAGGGAGTAAATGCGGATATTCAAAATCCATATTTACTGCTTGATTCGGTTAAAAACATGACAGATTTAGCGGAGACATAAAATGGATTATAGAAAGTTCGGCGAACGCTATTATATAAGAATGGATCGCGATGATGAGATTATCAGTGGAATTCTTAATATTTGTAAAAAAGAAAACATCAGATCAGCCATTTTTTCCGGTATTGGAGGATGTAAGGAGGCAGAGATCCAGACATTTGTTCCGGAAACCGGCAGTTTCGAAGAACAGCATATTTCAGGAATGCTTGAACTTGCATCTTTGAACGGAAATGTAGTTACGGACGAAACCGGCAATTATTACCATCACACTCATGCAGTATTCGCATACAAAGACGGTATAAAGCACTGCATGGCGGCCGGTCATATGAAATCGATTACCGTATTATATACCGCAGAAATCGAATTACGCCCTGTAACAGGAGGAACCATAAAGCGGAAATACGATCCCGAAACAGGAACTGGATTCTGGGATTTTGAAGAGAGGAGCAAATAAAGAATGCTGGGACTCAAACCGATAAAAACATTACCGATAAGAGAAAAAATTGCGGCAAATCTAAGAGAGGCTATCCTCTCAAAGAAAATCCCGGCAGGGGAAGTACTAACACTTGAGAGCACAGCACAGGAGCTGGGGGTATCCATCACACCGACGAGAGAGGCATTCCAGATTCTGGCAAGAGACGGCTTACTGGAACTGGAACGAAACAAGAAAGCAGTAGTACTCGGTGTAAACGAAAAAACGATTCGCGAACATTTCCAGATTCGTGCAGCACTTGAAAGCGAAGCCTGCGTTTTATGTTGCAGAAAGAAAATCGACCTGCAGCGAATCGACCAGATTCTGAAAGTATCCAGAGAAGTGATCGAAGAGGGCGATTTTGAAAGCTATTCCAGTCTAAATCAGACTCTGCACATGGAACTCTGGACATCAGCTGGCAATGATAAACTCAAGAACATGTTGTCCGAACTCTGGAACGGACTTTCCAGAGGCGTACTGGTTAACGAAGAAGAATACGTCCGGAAATCCCTGAAAGAACATGAGGCAATTATTGAAAGTATCCGAAAGGGTGATGCAGTTGAGTGTTATCTGAGAATGCAGGAACATATAGAGAACAGTTGCGAAAACTTTGTGCAGCGTTATCAGTAGTATTGTAAAAACTATACAAAATTACTTTATCAAATTTTAACAAAACGTCGAAATTGTTAATTGTTATTGACAATAGCGGCGTTTTTTATTATTCTTTGTATTGTATACAATATAAAATATAAAAAATAATATATAAAAAGTAAAGGAGAGGTAAAATCAAAATGAGTAACAAGAACATTATTGTAAACAAACCAGAGCCAAAACCCGGCATACTGGAACGGGGGGATTTATTTGCCATAGCAGTAGGAATGGTAATCGGCTCAGGAATGGTAACTCTGATCGTACCAGCCATGGCATATACCGGATACTCTGTATGGCTTGCATATCTTACAGCCATTGTCATGGGATTTTTCATGGTATTCCCGTATATCATCCTCGGCGGAACCATGCGAGTAGCAGGAGGACCTTACTCCATTGTCACGAATCTTTCCGGCGTCAGTACCGGCGGACTGGTTGCATATACGAAACTTGTAACTCCGATTCTGAACAGTTCATTTGCACTTGCACTGGGACTGTACCTGAACAACCTGCTTCCGGGCATCACAGTCAAGGCACTGGCTATTGCAGGCGTTGTGGCTTTATTTGTCCTGAACCTCCTGGGAATGGATATTTTTGCAAAAGTAAGCAAAATTTTATCAACCATTCTTCTGATCACAATGGTGCTGTATGTAATCTTTGGACTTACCCAGATCCGTCAGCCGATTTTCAACTTCTCAGGTGATAAGATGTTTACCGGCGGATTCAAAGGATTCATGCTTGCGGCATTACTTCTGATCAATTCCGCAAACGGTTACTACAACATTCTCTGGTATGGAAAAGACGCAAAGAGAGCAACCAAAGATGTTCCGTTTGCAGCAATGTCATGTGTGCCGTGTCTGTTATTCATCTATGTAGGACTTGCAATGGTTACAGGCGGTGTACTTCCACATGATGAAGTAGCTGGAGTAGAAACTATCCTTCCGGCAGCACAGGCAATCCTCCCGGGAATTGTATACAAAGTATTCATGGTCGGCGGTCCGATCATGGCAATCATCACCACATTGAACGGTGTATTCAACGATGTGAGATATCCGATCGCACAGGCAGCAAAAGACGGATGGCTTCCAAAGGGAATCCTGAAAGAGAACCGTTTTGGTGCGCCATATCTGATTTATACATATACACTGATCGTAGTGCTTCTTCCGATCATCTTCGACATGAGCATTGTAACAATCACAAACATTTTCCAGGTAATCACATTCTTCATGAATGTTACGGTAGTATACGCAATCTCACGTCTGCCAAAGAAATACCCGGACACATGGAAAAAGAACAAATTTCATCTTTCAAATGCAGGCTTGTATGTATTCTGCACAATTAGTATCATTATCTATACCATTATCTTTGTAAAAGGAATCTTCAGTATTAAGCTGGCATATGCAGTAGCTGCAGTAGTTGTTATGGTTGTTCTGATCCTCATTGGAATCTATCTCACAAAGAAAGGCGGAATCCGCATTGAGACATCTATCTGGCAGCCATCAGAGGAGGAAAAAAATGTCTGAGAAATTTATGAAAACAGAAAATACTGATTTAAATCCATATAAACTGGCAGAAATGCTGGAAACCTTGGAGAATACTGTAGAATTACACAGTATCTCTGTACGCTACAAAGGAGAACCTGTTCTTGAGGGCGCATGGGCACCATTTTCCCTGGACGAGCCGCAGATGATGCACTCCCTGTCAAAAATCGGAACAAGTATCTGCGTAGGTTTCGCAGTTACAGAGGGAAAGCTTCATCTGGAAGATAAATTTCTGGATTATGTAAGAGAAGATCTGCCGGAAAATTATGATAAAGCGTTGGAAGAAGTAACTGTTTATGACCTGCTCACCATGCAGGCTGGTTCAAAAGAATGCTGCAACAACGTATGGTTCTCCAGACTGGAGAAAGACTGGGAGACTAACTGGTTAAAACAGCCAAAGATTGGTGAAGACATCGGAAAAGCTTTTCATTATGATTCCGGTTGCAGCTATACACTTTCCAGAATCGTGTCAAAAGTTATGGGTGAGAACTGCCTGTCCATTATGCAGAAACGTGTCTTTGATAAAATGGGCTTTGAAAAGATAAACTGGCTCACAAGTCCTGAGGGACACAACACAGGCGGATGGGGCATGTATCTCACAGCCAGACAGATTTCCGCACTTGCACAGCTTCTGCTGCAGAAAGGTAACTGGAATGGCGAGCAGCTTGTACCTGCTGAATGGGTAGAAGAGATGGGTAAACAGAGAGTAGTGATCCCAGGAGATGAGAAGAAAGCCTTAACTCACTACGCATATCACATCAAAGCAGGAAAAGAAATCTTCGCAGCAGAGGGCGCTTTCGGACAGTATCTGATCTGTTTCCGTGATCTTCCTGTTGCAATCGGAATTACTTCCGGAGCAAGGGAATATCTGGCAGCAGATATCTGCCTTAAATATATGAAAGAAGCGGTAACTGTTCCATGTTCTGAAGAAGAACGGGCAGAGGCACAGAAGTATCTGGAAGCCAAGATAAACAGTCTCTCCCTGCCACAGCCAGAGGGAAGATTTCGAACTCCAAAGAAAGCAACAGAGAAATTATTTGACAGAGAAATGGTATTTACCGAAAATCCGAGAAAGATTGAACGTGCTAAGATCACAAAAGAGGGATACAGACTGAAACTGGAACTGGTAATTGACGGCGAAAAGAGAGAACTCTATGCAGGATACAAAAACTGGAAACAGAATGACCTCTATCCGGAAGACTTTACAAGGAGATATCACTGCGTAGCATATGCGATGGATGAAGAAGCACTGTATCTGTCTGTTGGACTGATCAATACTTCCTACAGAGAAGAATACTGCTTATGGGTAAACTCCAAAGACAAAGTAATCGGAACCTGGCGACCAAATGTAACATACCTCCCGGAAGAACCGGATCTGGTATGGAAATTTACAGGTGAGTTTGTAAACAAATAACAGATGGTTACAAATTAAAAATTTTTTGCTGAATGATTGGCGGAACATAAAGACAGAGCCACAATACAAAAAACGATAAAAATGTTTCTATAATAATATGGAAGAAACAATATTATAGAGACAATTCTTGTACAAACCTCCAAACTGATGTAAGATAAGATTACTCAGTTTGGAGGTTTTATTTTTATGTTTAACGAAATAAGAGATTTCGCTGCGTCGGAACTGGATGTATATGCCAGAACATCCGAGGTGCAGCTTTTAAGATACTATGAACCGGAGCCGGGAATTTTCATTGCAGAGAGCCCGAAAGTAATTGAACGAGCCCTGAATGCGGGATACCACCCCATCTCTTTTCTGGTAGAACACAAAGATCTGGAGGGGGAAGCAGAGGAACTGCTGCAGCGTTTTCCAGAAGTTCCGGTCTATACGGCAGAATATGAACTTCTGGTCAAGCTTACCGGATTTGCTCTTACACGCGGAATGCTCTGCGCAATGCGCAGAAATCCACTGCCATCCGTAGAAGAAATCTGCAAAAACGCCAGCCGCATAGCAGTACTTGAGAATGTGGTAAACCCTACGAACATCGGAGCTATTTTCCGTTCAGCGGCAGCACTCCATATGGATGCAGTGCTTTTAACCAGCGGATGCAGTGACCCGCTCTACCGCCGCGCAGCCAGGGTCAGCATGGGGACCGTATTCCAGATTCCCTGGACCTACTTTGACAAAAAATCCGCTTGGCCGCAGGATGGAATGCAGATTCTGCAAAAACTCGGATTCAAAACAGCCGCAATGGCCCTGCGTGACGACTCCGTAGGAATCGATGATCAGGCACTCCAGTCAGAAGAAAAACTGGCAGTCATTCTCGGAACCGAGGGCGACGGCCTCGCATCACAGACCATCGCAGACTGCGATTATACAGTAAAAATACCAATGTCCCACGGAGTAGATTCATTGAATGTAGCTGCAGCAAGCGCAGTGGCATTCTGGGAGTTGGGACAGAGAGGAGAAAACTAAAAATGTCCTTAGAAAAAGCAGAAAAATATTTGAAAGAGAAAGGCTTCCTTGACCATGTGATCGAATTGGAAGCTTCCACTGCTACAGTAACAGAAGCTGCGGCAGCACTCCACGTAGAACCTGGCATGATTGCAAAAACTATGTCATTTCTTCAGGGAGACAAAGCAGTGCTGATCTTAACAGAGGGCACAGCCAGAGTAGACAACAGAAAATATAAGGATACATTTCATATAAAAGCAAAAATGATCCCCTTTAATGACGTGGAAACAGTAATCGGTCACGCTCCTGGCGGCGTATGCCCATTCGGAATTAATGAGGGGATTGAAGTTTACCTGGACGAAAGTCTGAAACAATTCGATACTGTATACCCGGCTGCCGGAAACGACCACAGTGCCGTAAAACTCACAATCCCTGAACTGGAGCAGGTATCAGAAGCAAATGGATGGGTAGATGTGTGTAAAGAAGTTTAGATTTCGGAGTGATAAGATAACTGTTAAGAAAATGATATAAAAAGTAAATGACATTTCATTATAGCAATTTAATTAGAAAACGGAAGATACAAAAACAATGAATATTGTAATCAGAGAATATCAGACAGAGGACGTAACTGCAGCCATTACAATATGGAATCAGGTAGTGGAAGACGGAGTAGCATTTCCACAGGAAGAAAATTTGACAGAAGAAACAGGTGACGCTTTCTTTAAAGAACAGACTTACACAGGAATTGCAGTAAATACTGACAACAATGAAATTGTCGGACTTTACATTTTGCATCCGAATAACGTAGGAAGATGCGATCATATCTGCAATGCAAGTTATGCTGTAAGAAGAGACATTCGCGGTGAACATATCGGAGAGAAACTGGTACTTGACTGTCTTGCACAGGCGAAAGTAAAAGGTTTTCGTGTTATGCAGTTCAATGCAGTTGTTGCAAACAACACTCATGCATTGCATTTATATGAAAGAATTGGTTTTACAAGATTAGGTGTGATTCCGCAAGGCTTCAGAATGCCGGATGGACATTACGAAGATATTATTCCGCATTATTATGTACTGTAAGAAAAAGAAACAAGTAGCTGTGAATTACGACAAGTGTACATATAGTACGACTGTATGAATGTAAACTTAATAATGCTTAAAGGTTGACATTTGCCTACTGTTATGATATAAAAAGAAAGTCATAACAAATAAATAATAGGGGAAGAGGAGAGGATTATTATGAGTCAGACTTATGCAAAAAAACCTGCCGCAGAAAGAAAATTTACAACCAGAGAAATGGTACTGGTTGGAATGTTTGCAGCAGTTCTTGCCGTAATTTCGCAGATTTCACTGCCAATGCCGACAGGTGTACCGATTACAATTCAGGTATTTGGTGTAGCACTTGTAGGCGCAGTTCTTGGTTCCAGACTTGGAACGACTGCAACACTGGTTTACGTTCTGTTAGGAGCAATCGGACTTCCTATCTTTGCCAATTTCTCAGGTGGAATCAGCAGTATCGTGGGAGTTACCGGGGGATATATCTGGGCATGGCCATTTATGACCTGGCTCTGCGGAATCCGTCCAAAATCAGAAAATAAAACAAAGAACCTTGTAATTTCAATTGGATTTGCTTTGATCGGACTTCTGATTGTAGAAACCATTGGTGGTTTACAATGGCATTTCGTTGGAGGTTCTATGAGCATTCCGGCAATCGCAGCATATTCTTTAACTGCTTTTATTCCGAAAGATATTGTGATTACAGTTCTTGCAATTTTGATTGCAATTCCGATCAGAAAAGGAATCAACAATGCAGGAAATCGCTGATAATAAGCCCGAAGATAAAGCGGACACACAGAAAAATGTCAAGATTCATGGAATCGGACTGGATAAAGCAGGTCGATGTATACACTACCATACCGGACTTGACATAGCTGCACTGCTCTGTGCGAAATGCAGAAAATATTATGCCTGCTATTCCTGTCATGATGAATTGGAGAATCATCCTTTCACAGCAACAGAACCTGAGGAGACTTATCCCGTTTTATGTGGAAACTGCCGTAAAAAACTTACATATCAGGAATATAAAAAAGGCAGCTGCCCTTATTGCCATGCAGGATTTAATCCAAAATGCAGTTTACATGAGAATATTTATTTCCGTTGTACCAGTACATCGAAAGTATAAAATAAGAAAGAAAAGACTTCTGAAAATCAGGTAATGGCTGATTTTGGAAGTCTTTCTTTGGTTTATGCATAAGAATTATGGAAACCCTATAATTTATTATGCTATAATTAGAAAATAATGATGTCAGGGTCCAAGGATATTATGCTTCTAACCTGATATCTAAGAATTGCCCGCTGTAAAGCAGCTCTTACAATTCTTAAAATTCTCAAAATAAAGCAGATATGATAAAAATAATGAGGTGACCAATGCAAAACAAATTGAAAAGTGTATTAACTACACACTGTTATCTGGAAAAAGATGGAAAATATCTTATGCTTCACAGAATATCAAAGAAAAATGATGTAAATAAAGACAAATGGATAGGGGTAGGAGGTCATTTCGAAGAGGGAGAAAGCCCGGAAGAATGTCTTTGCAGAGAAGTTTTCGAAGAAACAGGATATCAGCTGATTTCGTGGAAATTCAGAGGGATTGTTACATTTACTCAGGAGGGATATGGAACGGAATACATGTGTCTGTATACTTCTGATGAATTCACTGGTATTCAGAAATCATGTGATGAGGGTGAGCTGGAATGGATCCCAAAAGAAAATCTCAAAGATCTTAACATGTGGCCGGGTGATCGGATCTTTAATAAACTGATCATGGAAGATGCACCATTTTTTTCTCTGAAACTCAGTTACAAAGGGGACGAGCTTATAGAAGTGGTATTAAACGGATGCAGACAGAATATATCAGAATAGAATAATAACTGAGAGCATACAGAACTTAAGCAGATTAACTAAGCCTTTTACTTGACTTGATAATACCTGCCTTACAAAAAAGTTCTGTATGCTCTTTCTATTTGCACGCAAATCTGATATACTTATTTGAGTTAGACAAAACTAACCAATATGAACATATTTTAATTTGGGGCATATAAATAAAAACAGGAGGTACAATTTAATGGATATAAATGTATTCTATGGAATTCTGATTCCTTTTCTTGGAACTTCTGCAGGAGCTGCCTGCGTATTTTTCATGAAGAAGAATCTGAATGAACAGATTCAGAGAGCACTTACCGGTTTTGCTGCCGGAGTTATGGTTGCTGCTTCGGTGTGGAGTTTGCTGATTCCATCGCTTGAGCAGTCTGCGGGAATGGGAAAGCTCTCTTTTATACCGGCAGCAGTGGGATTTTGGGTAGGTGTGCTTTTTTTGCTCTTGCTGGATCACATGATCCCGCATCTTCACCAGAACAGTGACAAGGCAGAAGGTCCGAAGAGCAAACTTCAGAGAACTACTATGCTGGTCCTTGCAGTAACCCTGCATAACATCCCGGAGGGAATGGCAGTAGGAGTTGTATACGCCGGTTATTTAGCCGGACAGACTCAGATTACTATAATTGGGGCTATGGCTCTCTCCATCGGAATTGCCATTCAGAATTTTCCTGAAGGTGCTATTATTTCCATGCCCCTGCGTTCTGAAGGAATGGGAAAAACCAGAGCTTTTACAGGTGGTGTTCTGTCCGGAATCGTAGAACCTATCGGTGCAGTTCTGACAATTCTTGCTGCCGGCCTCGTTGTCCCGGCACTTCCATATCTTTTGAGTTTCGCTGCAGGAGCTATGTTGTACGTAGTTGTGGAAGAACTCATACCCGAAATGTCTGCCGGAGAACATTCCAATATCGGAACTGTCTTCTTCGCAGTGGGCTTCTCACTGATGATGATCCTGGACGTAGCACTTGGATAAAAAAACAGGTGGAGACACCAGCCTGACACATGACTGGTGTCTCCACTTCAAAATCTAACCGAATCAATTAAATTTTCTGCTCCAGTTGCGAATATGCGCTTAACTATTACTTTTTTTCTTCAGCACAATCCCCACAATAAATACAATAACTGCAGGAAGCAAAAAAACTATGGCATTGAGTATGATTGTTAAAGAAAAAGGTGCAGAATCTGCAATAGAATAACGTGTATAATCAATCAAAGTATTAACAAAAAAACAGGCTACAAGAATGACACTTATCAAATTGCATATCCTTATAAGTATTGTTTTATTCATATACATCCCTCCAGGCATTAAAAATCCATTCCGATACAATCCGCGGAATACGCCATGCATAAGTAGGCGTGACAACTATCAAATTGCTTCCTGTCTGTAGCGGTGTGGTATCATGGGATTTAATCTTTGCATTTAAATTTACGACTTTTTCCTGTAATGCTTTTGCAATTTGCCCTGCAATATATCGACTGTTTCCAGTTCCTGAAAAACAACAGATCATATAAAACACCTCCGATTTTAACCGAATCAAGTAAGTCCCTTGCTCCAATTATGAAAAACAATAAGCGGTGGGTGAGGATTTGCTCGTTATTATTGATAATAACACACTATGGACAGAATATATAGAGTGTAATATAGTAAGCATTGTACTTGTAGTTACTGTTCGTTCCGTGCCCAGTAACGCTTGTATTAACAAAAAATAAGTAGGTGGCAGACAAATGAAAACAGCAGAAACTCCCGCAGGGACATTTACGATCAACAGATTAGAAATCCCCACAAACTACACATGTGCAGCAGAACAGAAAATAGAACATATAAACGAAAACCATATACGGATCATTACTATGGATCAGGAAGTATCATTCAAAAATCAGATACTTTCCCCAAGAATCTGCCAAAGCTGCATGAATCCCGAAAAAATCACGATCTATCCATTGGAAATAGAATATATTGGGGAAAAAATACTTTTTAAAGACCATTATGGTGTAAAAGAATGGAAAAAAAGCGATTCACTGCCAGAGATTCATGAATGGTATCCGCATATAAAAAAAGCAGGATGCTTTCCTTGCAGAAACTGTGGAAGATGTTAAAAATTTAAGGAACAGATTCAAAATAAGACTTGTAATCCGGAACAAAATGCACTAAACTATAATCAAAGTGAAAATCTCATTATCTGTTGCCAAATCTGGCATTTCAAAACAGGTTCATCTGGCATTCGCCAACATTTTCACCAGAACAAAACAAACTTTATTATGTTGGCAAAACCGGATGACAGCAGCAGGAATGCTGTTTTACGTTCCGCATTTCCGGTTTTGCCGGAAAAGGACCTGGACTATCCCAGACATAATCGTTTTTATCAGGCAAAGATAGACAACCGCTTTATGAAACGGGGAGAAAAAGATTTCGGGAAACTTCCTAATTTATTTGTTATCACGATAACGAATTATGACATCTATGGATATGATTATATGATGTATACTGTACATAACAGATGCGATGAAGTGCCAGAACTGGAATATAAAGATGGATTATGGTTCTTCTATTTTAACACATCAGGAACGAAAGGCGGCAGCCCAGAAATCAAAGCTATGCTCAATTACATCCAAAACAGCACCGATGAGAATGTCACAAACGACGCAACCAGAAAACTGCATCAATATGTAGAAGATGTAAAAGTCTTACCGGAAGTGAGGCGGGAATATATGACATTTGAAGAGTATTTATCTTATTGGGAACGAGATATAAAGACCGAGGGAAAAATAGAGGGCAGACTAGAGGGAAAAATTGAGAGTAAAATAGAAGACATTGTAGAAATTTTAGAGGACCAAGGAGAAAAGATTCCAGAAGATCTCCGACAGCGGATTAATTCAGAAACAGATCTTGAAGTCCTGAAAACATGGCGAAAAGCAGCATCCAGGAGTAACAGTATTGCTGAATTTCGTAAAGCGACCGATATTTGATCGAACAAAGCAGATGATTTTATCCGCTTGACTTTTGGAAGCATAAAACACTGTATATAATGAAAAGGATATGGGAAAGCAGCAATGGAAGACATGAAAATATGACCGTCCAGGAGAAATGGAGTATTCTGGCCACGGTAGCGAATTTATATTACAATTCGGAAATGACACAAAACGAAATCGCAGACAGAATGTATACGTCCAGATCAAAAATCTCCAGAATGTTGAAAGAAGCAAGAGAACTCGGCATTGTAGAGATATCCATCAAAGAACCCTGGGAACGCGATCTGGATCTGGAACACAGAATCCAGCAGACCTACGGTGTCAAAACCAAAGAACTCAAAGAAAGTCTGATCCAGGATGACACTATCAAAACTGCTCTTAATCTGGCACAGAATGCTGACGTGATTCTTACCAGCGTCGGTTCCATAGAATATAAAACCTGGGAGAACTATCTTGGTGAAAGTACATTCCAACTGTTAGGAAGTAAAGGTGCCATTGGCCACATTGGAGGGCATTTCTATGACATCAACGTAAAAGAACTCAACACTTCCTTAACCGACAGAATGATAGGAATCACCTACAATGACCTGGAAAAATGCAAAAATGTGGTCTGCGTAGCCTACGGCGAGGCCAAAGCAAAACCAATTGCCGGAGCTCTTCGCGGAGGCTTTATCAACACTCTCATCATCGACTCTGCCTGCGGAGAAAAACTACTGGAACAATAAACAAAAGGGGCTTTAAAAGCCCCTTTGTTTATTGTTCCAAATCCCCGTAATCACAGATCTGCATAGCAACCCCGTCTTTCATAACCTGGAATCCAAACCGCTGGTAAAACGTAGCATTTTTACTTTCCTCAGGCATAATTTCAATGTAAAGATAATCCTTATATTTTTCTTTGACCATTTCCACCATGGTACCGGCAATTCCGTGTCCCTGATAATCAGGATTTACAAGTACATAGTGCATATAGGCGACCATTTCAGAATCATCCAGCACCCGGACAAGACCAACGAGATGTTCTCCGTTCCAGGCAGTAATGACAGTAGAAGAATGCATAAGTGCTTTATATAAGCGTTCCGGATAGTTGCCGGGAATGAACCGAATGTAGTTCCGGTTGCATTCAAAGATGTAACAGAAGATGGCAAACTTGTAGTCGGAGATGTTTTCCTTGCAACAACTCTTGAGAATATCAAGGCAAACAATGGAAACATTGCAATTTCCGCATATGATGCCAAAAGCCTGGAAGGTTATCAGATTAAAGGAAAAGCGGAATACATTACAGAGGGAGCAATCGTGGATACTTTTAAACAGATGGTAGAAACAATGTTCAAAGGTGCAGCAACTGCCAAAGGAGCACTTGTTATTATACCAGAGAAAGTAATCGTTGCAACTCCGGGAGCGGACAACAAAAAAGAACTGTAAGTAAGAAAGGGGCCTTTTATGGCCTCTTTTATTAAATAGAAACTTATTGCGATTAAGCAGATATTCGCAATTGAGGCAGAGAACTTGATTGATTTGAGAAACATCAGATAAATATTATATTTTATAGTAAAACTTGTTTGGAAAAATAATTCATGTTAAGATAGGAAAAACGAATCAAGCAGTAAGGAGAAAACTAACATGGAGAATATTTTTCACAGAGTAAGTATCAGAAAATATCAGGATAAACCCGTAGAGAAAGAAAAAATTATGCAGATCCTCAAAGCCGGTATGCAAGCTCCGAGTGCATGTAACCAGCAGCCGTGGGAGTTTTATGTAGTGACCGATAAAGAAAAAATCCAGGAACTGTCAAAAGCAACTCCATATTCAGGATGTGCAGCAGGAGCACCTGTTGTAATTGTTCCGGTATACCGCACAAAAGGGCTGGCAGTGCAGGAGATGGCACAGATTGACATGTCTATCGCGCAGGAAAATATCTGGCTTGAGACCGATGCACTGGGACTTGGCGGTGTCTGGATCGGAATTGCACCAATGCAGGATCGCATGGATCTGGTTCACGAGATGCTGAATCTTCCGGATAACGTGGAAGTATTTTCTTTATTTGCACTGGGATATCCGGCACAGGAAAGAGAACAGCAGAACCGATTTGATGAGACACGAATCCACTTTATTGAGAAATAAGAAAACAGTAGAAAAATCAGCATTTTCTGGTTACAATGTATTGGATGTGTAATTCTGGAAACTGCTGATTTTTTGTGCTTTTTGATAAAAACAGACTGTACAAAGTGTAAGCCAACTGAAATCCATAATGCCTTACTTCTATTAGGTAATACAATAAGCAGCAGAGACTTATACAAATGATAAACTAGAAGAATACATTAAAAACAAACAATTTTACATAAAAGGAGTAATCCATGAGCAATCTATCAGAACAGATAAAACAAAACAATGCTACAGCTTTCACCCACAGCGGAAAATTCCATGCAGATGACGTATTTTCATCAGCCCTGCTCTTATACTTAAATCCTGAGATTTGTATCACCAGAGGAAATAAAGTCCCGGAGAATTTTGACGGAATCGTATTTGATATTGGCAGAGGCAAATACGACCATCATCAGAAAGATAGCCGCATCCGTGAAAACGGCATCCCATATGCAGCCTTCGGACTTCTCTGGGAGGAGCTTGGTGCAGAGATTCTTGGTGAAGAACTTGCGCAGAAGTTTGACGAGTCTTTTGTACAGCCGCTAGATAACAATGACAACACTGGAGAGAAAAATGAGCTTGCAACCCTGATCGGAAACTTCAATCCAACCTGGGATGCCCAGGGCGGCAATGATGAAGCGTTCTTCCAGGCGGTCAGTGTAGCAGGAATGATCCTTGAGAACAAATTTGAACGTTATCTGGGAAATGAACGTGCGGACAAACGTGTAGAAGAAATCCTGGAGGCACATCAGAAAGCAGTTTATTCGGGAGAGAAATCAAAAGAAGAAGCAAGAATTCTGGTTCTGCCAGAGTTTGTTCCATGTCAGAAACGATTGTCAGAAACAGACATTGCATTTGTTATTTTTCCATCTAACAGAGGTGGCTATTGTATCCAGCCTCAGAAGAAAGAATATTCTCTGAACTATAAATGTAGCTTCCCGATAGAATGGCTTGGCCTGGAAAATGAGGAACTAATCTCAGCAACTGGTCTGTCAAGTGCAGGATTCTGTCATAAAGGCGGTTTCCTTATGACAACAGGAACATTAGAGGACGCTGTAAAAGCCTGTGAGATCAGTCTTGCAGATTTCCATGAGAAACCTGTAATTGTAAATTTCGGCGGTGACGAGATGGTAGATGAATTTCTTAGCCAGATGCCAAAGTTACAGTCTGCAAAAATCGTTCATATTGATTTTCCATCAATCCCGGAATTGGAAATTCAGGGGATTTACGGTGAAGTATCCATGGAAAAACAGGAATGGAAAGCAGCAGTGAAAGAGCAGGTTAAAAAGATACTTAAATACAAACCGGAAGCAGTATATGTAGGAAATAACACGTTTGCAGCATATCCGGTCGTTCATATGCTGCGAAAGAAACACATCCCGGTTTTAACTATGGCAGAAAAAGATGGAATGAAATTATTGGTAAGAATTCCATCTGGTTCTTAAAGAGTAAAAAGAACAGGAGCAAACAAAATGACACAAGACAAAAAACAAATCCTGGGACATGTCCTTGCATGCGGCACTCAGATTATGTGGGGCGCAACTTTTGTATCTACAAAAGTCCTGCTGAACTACTTTCAGCCTGTAGAAGTTCTCTTTACCAGAGCAGTACTTGCATTCATTGCATTGCTAACTTTCTTTCCACATCATTTGAAACTGAAGAATCCGAAGCAGGAATTTGCATTTGCAGGCGCCGGACTATTCGGAATTGTTCTCTATTTCATGCTGGAAAATACAGCCCTGACCATGACCTATGCGTCCAACGTAGGCATCATCGTAGCATGCGCACCTTTTTTCGTAGCAGTGGCAGTAGGGATTTTCTTTAAAAATGAAAAATCCGGAAAGTTTTTTTACATAGGCTTCGTGATCGCAATGACAGGAGTCATTCTGATCAGTATGAACGGTCAGAAAAGCTTCAACCTGAACCCGGCAGGAGATGGTCTTGCATTTCTGGCGATGATCTCATGGGGAGCATATTCCGCTCTTGTCAAAAAGATCGGAGAATGGGATTACCCAACTATTGCAGTGACCCGTCGAATCTACTTTTATGCAATACTTTTCCTGATTCCGGTATTGATCAAGCAGAAAGCATCCTGGGATATCAGCCTGATTCATAACCCGCAAGTAGTTTCCAACTTCCTATTCCTTGGAATTGGTGCCAGTGCCATGGGCTTTATGCTCTGGAATCTTTCTACCAAATGGATAGGAGCTGTAAAGACCAGTGTATACATTTATGTATCACCGGTAGTGACAGTCGTTCTGTCCATGCTGATCCTGCATGAAAAAATGACAGTTATCTCTGGGTTTGGTTCTTTACTGATCTTTGTCGGACTTATAATTTCACAGAAGAAAGCACAGTAAAAGAGGGGACTGCCGCAGGCATATAATTGATATTTGTATTACAGGATAAGTATTGCGCAGCACTTTCAGGAATTGTATAATGAACAGGTAAACGTAGCATTATCACAGTAACAGACAAGGTATAGTAAGTGGCAGCCGTAAAGGAGAAGGCAGGGTGTGGGAAAGCTGAATACAAATAAAGAGATTAATACTTTAAACAGGAAGATAGAACTTCTTGAACATGCAGTTGGAGCAAATGCAGAAGTATATTATAATATTAATTTAACCAGAGATTTGGTTCCGGGAAGAATCTACCGTATGACCGGTGATGAGAAACAGGATATCAATAAGCAGATGGGACTTCCGGAAAATGCAGCATTCTCACAGATAGTATCCTACTGGGGTGACAGAATGCCGGAAGAAGAGAGGAATGCATATTTTGATTTTTTGAGCATTTCCAGACTGCTGAAACGATTTGAGAACGGAGAGTACCATGTTACGCATAAGTACTGGACCGGAAATGCTCTGTCAGATTCTATTCTTGCGGAGCAGCATATCATTATGTATGCAGATGAAGAAAACGGGGATGTTCTTGGTTTCAGTTATGTTCATAACCTTACAGAACAGTATCGTAAGAAAAAAGAGATTAAGAAAGAACTGGAAAAAAACTACAAAGAGCTGGAGAAGGCACTTCTTACAGCACAACGCGCAAATCATGCCAAGACTACATTTCTTAACAATATGTCCCACGACATCCGTACTCCGATGAATGCAATTATAGGTTTTACATCTCTGGCCGCGTCTCACATTGATAATAAAAAGAAAGTAAAGGAATACCTGGGAAAAATTTCCACTTCCAGTGAACACTTGCTGTCCTTGATCAATGATGTTCTTGATATGAGCAGAATTGAGAGTGGAAAAGTGAAAATCGAAGAAAAACCGCTGCATCTGCCAGATTTGATGCATGATATCCGCACGATCATACAGCCGAATATCGCTTCCAAGCAACTTGATTTTCTGATTGATATGATCGATGTCAAAGACGAGGACATCATTGCGGATAAGCTTAGACTGAATCAGATTTTATTGAATATTTTGAATAATGGAATTAAATTTAATAAAACAGGCGGGACTGTCAGCCTTCGGATCAAACAGACAAAACAGGCACCATATGGTTATGCCAATTATCAGTTTATTATCCGTGACACTGGAATAGGGATGAGTGAAGAGTTCCGGGAGCATATTTTCGAGGCCTTTACAAGAGAAGAGACATCTACGGTAAGCGGAGTTCAGGGAACAGGGCTTGGAATGGCTATTACCAAGAATATTGTGGATATGATGGGTGGAACCATCACTGTAAACAGTGAAGAAGGAAAAGGTTCTGAGTTTATTGTATCACTCACATTTAAAATCAGCGGAGATCCGGTTGTTTATGAAAAAATCGAGCAGCTGCAGGGTTTACGTGCTCTGGTGGCAGATGATGATACAGACACCTGCCTGAACATTTCAAATATGCTCACAGAGATCGGAATGCGTCCGGAATGGACAGTTTCCGGAAAAGAGGCTGTGATCCGTGCCAAGCAGGCAGTGGAGATTGGTGATGAATTCTCGGCATATATTATTGACTGGCTTATGCCGGATATGAACGGAATTGAAACAGTACGCCGCATCAGAAGAGTGATCGGAAACGATAAGCCAATTATTATTCTTACTGCCTATGACTGGACTGATATTGAGGCGGAGGCAAGAGAAGCGGGAGTAACCGCATTCTGTGAAAAACCGCTGTTCATGTCTGAACTGAGAGATATTCTTTCAAGACCTTTTCGTGTATCCGGGGAGAATTATAAGAAAGAACAGGAAATACAGTTTGAGGGTAAGAAGATTCTTCTTGTTGAAGACAATGCGCTGAATCAGGAAATTGCAGTAACAATCCTGGAAGAGGCCGGTTTTGTGGTTGAAGTTGCAGAGGATGGGACCATTGCTGTAGAAAAGATGAAACAGGTAGTTCCAGGGCAGTATGATCTGATATTAATGGACATTCAAATGCCCAAAATGGACGGATATGAAGCAACCCGACAGATTCGAGTGCTTGACAAACCATATGCAGCGCAGATCCCGATCGTTGCAATGACTGCTAATGCATTTGAAGAGGACAAAGAGAAAGCATTTGAGTCCGGAATGAATGGACATCTTGCCAAACCGATCAAAATTCCTGAACTTCTTAAAACATTGAATCAGGTTTTGCGAAAAGAAAAATAAAAACCCCTGTCTGCGAGAATGAAATCTGTAAACAAGGGAATGTTGCAAAATACTATGAATATTCAGAAACAGCTGCCAGAGAAAGTCAGGCAGCTGTTTTGGTCTTAAGTGCTAAATGGGGATCAGCAGAAACTGAAACGTCAGAAAGTGCTGAAGGAGCAGAATGATGACGGGATTCTACTTTATACAGATATAAAATACCGCCAAAGAATCCAAAGATCAGTCCGACATATCCTCCGGAACAAAGGATAACGGTTGCTTTCATAGTTGCAGACATACCTCCGATCAGACAGATCAGAAAGCCCGCCAGAAGACCGATCGTTGTCCACTCAATAAGTGAACCTGCCAGAAATGCGGCAGCAGTATGTGTTTCCTTAACCTGTTTATTGACTGAATTCCATAATGTTTGATACATAATGATCCCTCTTTCCTTTATCTATAAAATACACTGTACTGTGTTGGATATAGTAATCCACTGCAGTTTGAGAATCCTGTTGAAGGACTTTTTCTTATTTCGTTGTTATTATTATAGAAAAATGTTTGTTAAATGCGCATGCATGGTAATGCAAAATTTATGTAAAATTTTTTATTATAATTGTGTTGATTTCTGGAACTTCTCTGGTATGTATGCAGAAATGCCGTATATAATAAAGTAAGTATTATCTGGAAGTGAGATCAATATGGCAGATCAGAAAATAGATAATCTTTTGAATCTTGCAATGGATGCTACTCCAGAGGAGCGGAGAAAATCGGAGAATCTGAATGTAGGATATGATTCAGCTACGAGATTGTGGGACGTGATCGTGAAATACAGTGGACCAGAGAGTGGACTGGCGGGAACTGGCATTCAGGTAGTCTCTTTACTGGGCGGCTATGCAGTAGTGACTTTGCCGGAAGCTGAGATAGATGCTTATTCTGACAGAGTGCAGGTGGAATTTATGGAGAAGCCAAAACGCCTGTATTTTGAGCTGTTTCAGGCAAAAGGAGCAAGCTGCATCCGGACAGTGCAGACCGGCAGAAATGGATTGACAGGAGAAGGAGTTCTGGTAGGGGTTGTGGATTCGGGTGTAGATTATTTTCATCCCGACTTCCGAAATGCAGACGGAAGCAGCAGGATTTTGTGTTTATGGGATCAGAATATACAGGGAAATCCACCGCAGGGATATGTGACGGGAACTGAATATACGAAAGAAGAAATTGATGAGGCGCTTGCACTTGGAGAAAACCAGGGCAGGCGCCTTGTTCCGTCCACAGATTACAGTGGGCATGGAACTTCTGTACTTGGCATTGCAGCAGGGAACGGGCGGGCATCTGATGGGGTAAATCAGGGAGTGGCTTATGAAAGTGATTTGCTAGTTGTGAAGATGGGGATTCCCAGAGAGAATTCTTTTCCCAGGACTACGGAACTGATACAGGGGATTGATTATCTGGTGCGCCAGGCATTGGCTATGGGACGGCCGATGGTGATCAATCTCAGTTTTGGAAACAATTATGGATCACATCGAGGAGATTCCCTGCTTGAAACTTATATTGATATGGTATCTTCTATGGGCAGGCTTGTGATCTGCACGGGCACTGGAAATAATGGAAATCAGCCGCTACATGACGGCGGAATTCTCAGACAGGGTCAGACCCGACAGATAGAATTATCCGTGAGCACCAGAGAACCAACGCTGAATGTACAGTTATGGAAATCCTATGAGGATGAAATGGATATTTATGTTGTCAATCCATCTGACAGCAGGATTGGCCCATTATATGAGCAGCTTGGTCCTCAGCGTTACAGACTGGGAAATACAGAACTTCTGATTTACTATGGCAAACCAGGTCCTTATCATGTAACCCAGGAAATCTACATAGATTTCCTGCCGGTGGAAACTTATGTGGACAGTGGTGACTGGAAGATCATCCTAAGTGGAAAACTTGTCCGCGGCGGAAAATACTACCTGTGGCTGCCAGGCGGCAGTACTCTCAACCGCGGAACTGGATTCTACACACCCAGAGCTTATGGTACCCTAACGATTCCTTCAACTTCTTCAAGAATTATCACAGTAGGAGCCTATGATTCTCTGATCAATGCATACGCTGATTTTTCCGGCAGAGGCAGCCGAATGCTTCCTTATTTGAAACCTGATCTGGTGGCTCCGGGAGTAAATATAGTTGCACCAGTACCGGGAGGTGGCTACAGCCCAGTGACCGGAACCTCATTTGCAGCACCCTTTGTCAGCGGGGCGGCAGCGTTGCTTATGCAGTGGGGGATTATTAAAGGGAATGATCCATATCTTTATGGGGAAAAAGTAAAAGCATATCTGAGAAGAGGCGCACAGCCGCTGCAAGGATATGGGGAATATCCGAATGAAGAAGTGGGGTGGGGAAAATTGTGCGTGAAGGAGAGCTTACCCCAATAATCAGAATTATTTTCTGGAATTGCTATCATCTAAAAACCACCCAATTTTCTCTCCGACCTCTGCATATTTTAGATAAATAATATTAAACTCTCTGACCAGGGGTTCTCCTTTAAGTGTGAAAGTTCCAAGCTCCGGGTCGCTTTTAGCGAGGACTTCGTATACGAAAGAGATTCCATATCCGGATTTGATAAGGTCAATGATCATTTTAAAACTGGAGATGCAGATGTGTCGTTGGAAGCGTTCCAGGGATTCGTTGTGCTCGAGGAGTTTATCTTCCAGAATCGCCAGAGTCCCGGAACCTTTTTCACGGTGAATAAGGGTTTCAGACAAAAGTTCTTCCACAGAGACTTCTTTTCCTGAGAATGGGTGATCTTTTGGACAAATTCCTACGAAAGGTTCCTGGCGGTACAACTGGCTTCCGAATCGGTTTTTATCGAAATATCCTTCGATGATGGCATAATCCAGAGCATTTTGTTCGAGCAGCTGAAGGAGATGTCTGGTATTGTCAACGATCAGTGTCAGTGAAGTATCTGGCTGATCAAGAAATTTATGAATCTGATCAGTAATTACATAATCTCCAATGGTTTTTGTTGCACCAATGCGCAGTTCACGCAGGCCATTATTTTTGAGCTTTTCCCGGAGAAAGTTTTCACGCTGCTGCGCAGAACGCAGATAATCCTCCAGCATCTGAGCAGCAGGTGTCTTGATCAGTCTACGATTTTCATACAGAAAAAGGCGACACTCATATTCTTTTTCCAGAAATTGTATGTGCTGTGTGACTGCAGGCTGTGTAATGTGCAACAGCTCAGCAGCTTCGCGATAATTCATAACATTGCATACGGTCATAAAAGTTTCGGTTCTGTGATCCAGCATAAGATTCACCTCCCTGAGTATGAGTTAGCTTTAAGGTTTTGTTATTAGTATATAATAAATTGTAACTATTCCGCGAGGTGTTTTAGCATGAAAATGCCAAAATCCGAGATATACAAGTCAAAATCTCATCGCCGTAGGCGATTATCAATGGATTTTGACTTGCAACTGTAAAGGTACTGAATAGTTATAATAAAATTAACTTATTATTTCATAAAAACTAATAAATTGATTTTATCATTCATGGGTTCTATAATCAATAAGAAATAAGATTCCAGTTTTAAAACGAAAATACAGCAAAAATAGGGGAACTTGTCTAAACGATAAGATTTTTTGTTACATAAATGACTGGAACAAGCAATACTAAAGTGCAAGAAAAAGGAGAACTTACATGAAACAGGAGAAAGAAACAACTACCGGTACAAAGCTGAGTCCGGAAGAGATCAAAAGGGTAAAAGGTCTTGGATGTTTGAAAGATAAACGCTATGACGATATCTTTAACATCCGGGTAATCACCAGAAACGGTCGTATCACTACAGATGAACACCGCGCTATTGCCGATGCGGCAGAGAAGTTTGGAAATGGCGAAATAACCATGACAACACGACTGAGTATGGAAATCCAGGGAGTACCTTACGATAACCTGGAAGGTGCGATCACGTTTCTTGGAGAACACGGACTGCTCACGGGAGGAACAGGAGCTAAAGTACGTCCGGTAGTATCCTGTAAGGGAACCACCTGTCAGTACGGCCTGATTGATACATTTTCACTCAGTGAAAAAATCCATGAGCGTTTTTATGTAGGATATCATGACGTAACATTGCCACATAAATTCAAAATCGCAGTAGGCGGATGTCCAAACAACTGTGTAAAACCAAACCTGAATGACCTTGGGATCATTGGTCAGCGAATTCCGAAACCGGATATAGAGAAATGCCGCGGATGTAAGAAATGTCAGATTGAAAAGAACTGTCCGGTTCATGTTCCAAAAGTAGTAGATGGCAAAATCTACATTAACCCGGAAGAATGCAATCACTGTGGACGCTGTAAGGGTAAATGTCCATTTGGGGCAGTTACAGAATACCAGGATGGATACAAGATTTACATAGGCGGCCGCTGGGGCAAGCGAGTTGCGCATGGACGTACTCTTACCAAAATCTTTACAGATGAAGAAGAGGTAATGAATGTAGTAGAGAAAGCAATCCTGCTGTTCAAAAATGAGGGAATCGCAGGTGAACGTTTTGCAGATACGGTAAATCGCCTTGGATTTGAATATGTAAATGATAAACTGATTAACGAATAAATAAAAAAATACCTGCTGATAGAGGATAATATATATTGCATATCCTGCAGCAGGTATTTTTATATGGACAAATCGGATTTCCTGAAATTGCTATAGGAAAAAAGTCCCGTAAAATTCAACCTTTTTTGAGAAAAAAACTTCTATAAAAATGTTTCAAATTATGATTTTATTTAAAAAGTTTGAAATTATGCTGTATTTTATCATGACCAGGTAAAAATATTTTTTAGGACATTTGTCTTCTATATTTTTACAGCGGATAAATCCAGAAATTCACAGCAAAATAAAAACACAATACAATGGAGGAAACAAAACGCATGAAAAAATGTAAAAAAGCAGTGTCTGTCCTGCTGATTGCAGCGATGCTTGTTCTTATGTTATCCGGATGCGGAGGGAAGTCTGTAACTACAGAGAATACAGGCAGTTCCGAATACAGAGTCTGCATGATCACAGACGCAGGAGACATCACAGACCAGTCATTTAACCAGACAACCTATGAAGCATGCAGAGATTACTGCAAAGAACATAATATTGATTTTACTTACAAGAAACCGGACGGTGATACGGATTATGCCAGAACAGCCATGGTTGATGTGGCAGTAGCGGAAGGGTATAACATTCTGGTAATGCCCGGATATGTTTTTGCTCAGACAATTGTAGATACGACTTTCAAATATCCGGATATTAAATTTATTGTCCTGGATATGAGTGCAAGTGATATCGGTGCAGCAGCAGTGGGAAATGCTTATTATGATGACCCGGATGCCTACAATGTGGCTGATTATTATAATACAGAGAACACCTATCTGGCAATCTATCAGGAAGCAATACCAGGATATCTGGCAGGATATACAGCGGTGAAACTTGGATATCGTCATCTCGGATTCCTTGGCGGTCAGGCAGTGCCGGGAGTTATGCGTTATGGTTATGGATATGTACAGGGAATCGATGCAGCGGCAAAAGAAATGGGAATCACAGATGATGTGACCATTGAATACGCATATGGTGGTCAGTTCTACGGTTCCACAGAGATTACAGCGGCTATGGACACCTGGTACAGTAATGGTACGGAAGTTGTGTTCGCATGTGGCGGCGGTATTTTTACCTCAGCAGCGGAAGCAGCGGCAAAAGTCGGCGGTAAGATCATCGGAGTGGACTCTGACCAGTCTCCGACCATCGATGCATACGGTGAAGGAATGACCATTACTTCGGCAATGAAGAGTCTTACAGCAACTGTAAATTCTATGCTTGACTCCATCATTTATGACGGAACATGGGAAGAACATGTAGGAAAAGTAGAGAATCTTGGACTTGTATCCAAGGATGATATGTCTCTGAACTATGTCGGACTGCCGGAGGATACCACTCAGTGGAACGATGATTTTGGGCTGGAAGATTATAAGAAACTCGTAGCGGACATCTTTGACGGTAAGGTCGAAGTCAACAACAGCACAGATGAAATGCCGCAGGTATCTGTAAAATTAAATGTACGTCAGGGTACGATCAAATAACAAAAGGGAAAGGGAACAATAGTATGTCTGAATATGCAATTGAAATGCTGAATATTACCAAGCGTTTTCCCGGAATCGTGGCAAACGATAATATTACGCTTCAGTTGAAAAAAGGTGAGATTCATGCACTTCTTGGCGAAAATGGAGCCGGAAAATCAACACTGATGAGTATTCTGTTTGGTCTGTATCAGCCAGATGAAGGTGAGATTCGCAAAGACGGAAAGAAAGTGGAAATTAAGAATCCAAACGATGCCAATGATCTGCAGATCGGTATGGTACACCAGCACTTCAAACTGGTAGAATGTTTTTCCGTACTTGATAACATCATCCTTGGAGTAGAGACTACAAAACACGGTCTGTTAAAAAAAGACGATGCCAGAAAGAAAGTTATGGAACTGTCTGAGAAATACCATCTCCAGGTAGATCCGGACGCTCTGGTAGAGAACATTACAGTTGGAATGCAGCAGAGAACCGAGATTCTGAAGATGCTTTACCGTGACAACGAAATTCTGATTTTTGATGAGCCAACCGCTGTACTTACCGTGCAGGAAATCGCAGAACTCATGAAAATCATGAAAGGACTTGCAGCAGAAGGAAAAAGTATTCTTTTTATCACACATAAGTTGAATGAGATTATGGAAGTAGCAGACCGCTGCACTATCCTTCGCAAGGGAAAATACATCGACACTGTTAATATCAAAGACACGACCCCGGAAAAACTTTCTGCTATGATGGTAGGAAGAAATGTCAGCTTCAAAGTGGACAAAGCACCGGTAAAACCAGGCAAAGTAGTGCTGGACGTCAAAGGAATGACAGTTGCCGGTGAGAATCATAAGAAAGACGCAGTAAAGAACGTGTCATTCCAGGTAAGAGAGGGCGAGATCGTCTGCATCGCCGGAATCGACGGAAACGGCCAGAGCGAGCTGGTATACGGACTTTCCGGTCTGTCAGATCTGAAATCCGGAACCATCCATATGAATGGCCAGGATCTCACAAAGGCATCTGTCCGTCAGAGATCCGTTCTCGGAGAGAGCCACATTCCGGAAGACAGACACAAACACGGTCTGGTACTTGATTATTCACTGGAGAACAATATGGTACTCCAGACATATTTCAAGCCACAGTTCACTAATAAGTTCGGTTTCCTAAAGAAAAAAGAAATCAGAAGTTATGCAGAGAAACTGATCAACAAATTTGATGTCAGATCAAGCCAGGGTGCAGTGACAGTAGCAAGAACTATGTCAGGCGGTAATCAGCAGAAAGCGATTGTAGCCAGAGAAATCGATAAAGATCCATCATTCCTGATCGCTGTACAGCCAACCCGAGGGGTAGATGTAGGTGCTATCGAACTGATCCACAAACAGATTATCGAAGAGCGTGACAAAGGAAAAGCAGTACTTCTTGTCAGCCTGGAACTGGATGAGGTTATGGACGTTTCCGACAGAATCCTTGTTATGCATGAGGGAGAGATTGTCGGAGAATTCAAACCGGAAGAAGTAACAGTAGAAGAACTTGGCCTTTATATGACTGGCGCCAAGAGACAGGAGGTTTAAGAGATGAATAAAGAGAAAAAAAGTATACTGTCGAATGGAGCTGTCCAGACCTTACTTGCGTCCCTGTTCTGTATTTTACTGGGACTTGTTGTAGGTTATATAGTACTTCTTGCCATCAACCCTGCAGGAGCAGGAAGAGCCATCACTGCGATCCTGCAGAACTTCCTGTATTTCCCAAGACCGGAAGTTGCACTGGAATACTTCGGAAGCACTCTTGCAAAAACAGCTCCGCTTCTGATGTGTACGCTGTCTGTTCTTTTTGCTTATAAAGTAGGTTTATTTAATATTGGAGCATCCGGACAGTATTCTGTAGGCGCCGGACTTGCATTGTGTTTTGGAATTCATTACAATGCTCCGTGGTGGGTATGCCTGATCCTGGCAATGCTGGGCGGTGCAGTACTTGGTGCTGTCGCAGGTGCACTAAAGGCGTATTTGAACGTAAACGAAGTAATCGCATGTATCATGCTGAACTGGATCAGCCTGTATGCAGTAAACACAGTACTTACAGAGGTAAAAGAATCAGGAACTACTTATACACTTCCGCTTCGTACCAATAACCCCAATGCATTGATCCCTCACCTGGGACTTCAGCATTTATTTGCAGATAACCGTTATGTAACCATCGCCATCCCGCTGGCAGTTATTTTTGCTATTCTGGTATGGGTAATTCTTGATAAAACAAAGTTGGGTTATGAGCTGAAAGCAACCGGACTCTCCATCAATGCTGCAAAGTATGCAGGTATGAGAGAGAAGAAAAACATTATTCTTACAATGGCAATTTCCGGTGCACTTGCCGGACTGGGAGCAGGATTTCTGTACTTATGCGGAATCGAGCAGTGGTCCTGCGCACAGACTGCAGTGCCGAATATGGGATTCAACGGAATCGCAGCAGCATTCCTTGGTGGTATCCATCCAATCGGTGTTATTTTTTCTTCATTCTTTATCCAGCATATCACCAGTGGTGGTGCATATGTAGATAAAATGGTTTACTGCTCACAGATCTCAGACCTGATCGCAGCGATCATCATCTATTTCTGTGGATTTGTGTTATTTTTCAAACATGTAATGAGAAGCAGGATCCAGAAATCACAAGATAAGAAAAAGAACGCAGCAGAGAAGAAAGGAGGAGAATAAGCATGGCATTATTATTACAGTATACTCTGATCTACGCATCAGTATTATTACTGGTTGCACTTGGCGGCTGTTTCTCCGAACGAAGCGGAATCATTAACCTGGGTCTTGAAGGAATTATGGTTGCAGGAGCACTTGGCGGAGCGCTGGTCATGAAATATATGCCGAATCTCTCACCAGCAGCTATGGTGATCGGCGTTGTACTTGGCAGCGTAGTCTTTGGAATGATCTTTTCACTTCTTCTCGCAGTAGCAGCTATTAACTTTAATGCCGATCAGACACTGGTAGGAACTGCGATGAATATGCTGGCAACTGCAGCTGCAACTGTATTTGTAAAAGCCATCAATATGGCAGAGAATCCAAACAACGTGGCATCTACTATTCAGTACATCAATCAGAAAAAAGCATTCTCCATTGTAAAGATTGCAGGCTTTGAAGTAAACTGGTTTATGATTATCACAATTGTACTTCTGATTCTGGCAAATGTTGTTTTATATCGTACACGTCTTGGGTTACGGCTGATGGCATGTGGTGAACATCCGCAGGCAGCAGATTCTGTCGGAATCAATGTTTACAAAATGCGTTATATTGGTGTTTTGATTTCCGGATTTCTGGGAGGACTTGGCGGCATCGTATATATTACAGCCGGTGTTTCCGAGTGGAAATTTGAGAATGGTGTTGCAGGTTTTGGATTCTTGGCACTGGCAGTTATGATCTTTGGACAGTGGAAACCTAACCTGATCGCACTGGCAGCCCTGCTGTTCGGACTCTTCCGTGCGTTATCAAATGTATATTCAGGATTTGATTTCCTTACATCCCTGAACATTCCGGGAACATTCTATAAGATGCTTCCGTACATTATTTCGCTGCTTGTGCTTGCTGTTTCTTCCGGAAAATCAAAAGCACCGAAAGCTGAGGGAATTCCTTATGATAAAGGACAGCGATAAAAGCTAATTTATTTTTAAATAATGGAGGGTAAAAAGTTCTATGACAGAGCTATTTCCCTCCATTCTATGTATATAAAAATATTTTTGACGGTTATTACACAGCGTGAATAAACTGTTCTACATAATACAAAGCTGCTCCGATGGCCGGTGTATACTGGCCGTTAGTTCCAACCAGAATGTGGGTTTTGTCTAGGGTAAATGGTGTGGCAGAGTTGATATGTTCAGTAATATATTCAATATCTTCATCTGTAAAATAAGGAGCAAGATATCCACTGACAATGATCGGCGCATCAATAACCAGATTTAAATTTTTCATGGCGAATGCCAGATGATTAAGGTAGTCTTTCCAGATTTGTATAAGCTGGGAGGATTTTTTTTCGCGTAAAAGTGGGAAAAATTCTTTTATTGCCATCCCTGAAGCCAGTTCCAGTGAATTAGCAGAACAGTAGGTTTCCAGACAGCCGTGGTTTCCGCAGTAGCAGAGGGGACCGTCGGGATCAATGCACATATGTTCCAGGGTACCGCTGTGCATGGAACTTCCCTGATGAATCTGATGATTGGTGATGATCGCGCCGCCAAGGTTTCTATTTAAAAGGAAGACAACGGCGCTGTCAAGTTCCGGATGATTCCAGAGCTCCAGAAAGGCGGCTGATTTGGAATCGTGTTCCAGATAACATGGATATGGCAGATATTGGGAAAAATCTTCCAGCTTCATACCTGCGTTGTTCATGATATTTCCATACAGTACAGTTGTGTGATCCGGGGAAGTGATTCCCTGGGTAGCGATGGAAACGCCGAGGATTTTCTCATCGTTATATTGTTTTTCGGCAATAAATTCTTTGATTTTGTCAGTGACCTGCCTGTAGTATTTGGGGGTGTTGGAATAGGGAAGCGGTATCGTGTCTGTATAAAAAGCATTTCCATACAGATCAACTGCAGTAATATGAAACATTTTTTTTAAGATGCCGATGCCAATGGAAATTTTAAAGTCGGATACGATCTGGATCGCATTTGCTTTACGTCCTCCGGTGGATTCGAAATATCCGTTTTTTTCAATCAGACCTTCCTGTTCAAGCAGATTCAGATTCTGGCTGACTGTGGACAGTCCCATCTGTAATTCCTGTACGATCTGCATTTTCGACGTTACCTTTTTTCGGTAAATATATTGATAGACTTTTGATCTGTTTATTTTCTTCAGACTGATAGTCGTTAATCCTTTTTCACTCATAAGGTTCTCCTGATTCTGTTATAAGATAAAGTTAAGTTCCACGTATATTGTAGTATACGGTAAATAAAAATGCAATCAATGCGTGTGAACAGTTCAATGAAAAATTATATTGACTGGTAAAACTATACAAAAACGGATTTCAAAAATTAGAATTTCTGTCAATGGATTTTTTGCTTTGAAAGATATATACTCAACTTACAGTTAAGATTTAAACATAAGTCAAACACATAATAGAAATATAAAAGTAAAAAGAACAAAAAATAAGGAGAATGCAACAATGAAGTTATCAATCAATGGAATCAAAGAACGTGAAGCATGGGAAAAGGCAGGAATCACACTTCCGGGTTATAATGTGGAAGCTGTTTCCGAGAAAGCAAAGAAAGAACCTGGCTGGGTACATTTCGGAATCGGAAATATTTTCCGTGTATTTATCGGTGGTATTGCAGATGGTCTTCTGGAAGAGGGAGTTCTGGACCGCGGCATTACCTGTGTGGAAACTTTTGACTATGATGTGGTAGATAAGATTTATGATCCATATGACAATCTGGGATTAAGTGTAATCCTTCACGGTGACGGAACCCGTGAGTACAAAGTGATCGGTGCTCTTGCAGAAGCAGTAAAAGCACAGTCTTCTGATGAAGCACAGTGGAACCGCCTGAAAGAAATCTTCACCAGCAAATCTCTGCAGATGGTTTCCTTTACAATTACAGAGAAAGGATATGCATTACAGAAAGCTGACGGAACATGGTTCCCGTTTGTGGAAGCAGACATTAAGAATGGCCCGGACAAAGCAACAGGTGCGATGGCAGTGCTGGTTGCAATGCTTCATGAGAGATATAAAGCAGGCAAATATCCGATCGCTCTGGTTTCCATGGACAACTGTTCACAGAATGGTGCAAAACTTCGTGAATCTGTCCTGACAATGACAAAAGAATGGCAGAAAGCCGGATTTGTAGATGAAGGATTTGTAAATTATGTAAGTGATGAGAAAGTGGTTGCTTTCCCATGGACAATGATTGACAAAATCACACCTCGTCCAAGCGAACAGATTGCAGCAGATCTTGAGAAACTTGGTGTTGAGAATATGCAGCCGGTTATCACAAGTAAGAAAACATATATTGCACCATTTGT
>OLNF01000308.1_pt1 | contig 41887 bp, 36 predicted proteins | sample 1673061 | NCBI WGS metagenome assembly OLNF01 (sample SAMEA3136751, study PRJEB25190) | human gut metagenome
CCTGGAGTTGGTAAGTGTTCCGTCCAGGTCAAGAACAAGTATCTGATATTTCATGCAAAAGGCCCCAGAAAACAAAGGTGAGCGCAGCGCCGTGCCACAGCCCGCTGACCAGGAACACGATCAGAATATTCAGGCAATGCCGCCATGGGGCAACGCGGCTGCCGCCCAGCGGAAAATAAAGATAATCGCGCAGCCAGCCCGACAGGGAAATATGCCAGCGCCGCCAAAAATCGCGCACGGAGCGGGCGAGATACGGCGCATTGAAATTCTGCATGAGCTCAATGCCCAAAAAACGCGCAGAGCCGCGGGCAATATCCGAATAGGCGGAAAAATCGCAATAGATCTGAACGGCAAAGCAAACCGTTGCAAAAAGGAGCTGAATGCCGCTTGCATGCGCTGCGTCGTTATAGGCGGTGTTGACAAGGACGGCAAGATTATCCGCAATGACGATTTTTTTGAACATACCGAAGAGGAACGGCGGCAGCCCGCGCTCTAAGTTTTCATAGCGAAACGGATGGATAACCTTTAACTGCGGAACGATGTTCTCCGCGCGCTCAATGGGGCCTGCCACAAGCTGCGGAAAGAAGGAGACGAACAGCGCATAGTCTAAGAAACTGCGCTCGGCGGGCAGGGTTCCGCGGTAGACATCAATGGTATATCCGAGCGCCTGAAAGGTATAAAACGAAATGCCGACGGGAAGCAAAAGAGAAATGCCCGGCGCCGCTTTTCCAAGCAACGGGAAAATAAGCCCTGCGAAAAAGCCGAGATATTTGAATACAAACAAAATGCCGAGATTGAGAAAAAGCGAGAGGCACAGCCAAAGCTTTTTGCGGCGCGGGAATGCGGCGATGAGGCGGCCGCAACAATAGGTCAGCGCCGTAGAGAGCAGCATCAGAGAGGCATAGCGCGCATCCCAGCACATATAAAAATAATAGCTTGCCAAAAGCAGCATCGGGTTCTTCAGCCGACGCGGTAAAAGATAATACAGCACCGTGATAACGGGCAGGAAAATCAGATACTGCAGCGAATTAAAATTCACGGTGTTTTCTCCTTTGCTTCCGAAAATCCGGCTTCTTTGTATTCCACCCGCAGCCTGCCGCCGCACTTTGCGCAGCGATAGCGGGCGGGATATTTACACGGCGCGCTTTGCTTTTGCCGATAGCAAACGGCGCCGCACCTTGTGCAGAGAATTGCATAGCGGTAACAGGGAGAGGCAGTAGGCAAAAAGGGCAGGGCGTCGTGCTGCAGAGTCGCCCACACGGGATATTGCGCATAGGCGGCATTGACGCGCGCCGCAAGGACGCTCCATTTTCCGCGGTGGGCAAAGCAGCCGGTAAATATTTTGCTTATCGAATTGAACAAAAAAAGTTTCTAATTTTCCTACAAAACTTCCTAGTCCACAAAATTAATTAGTATTATATACAATGAAAGATTATTATGTATTTAATTTTATTGAATTAAAAGAAGATGCTCTAATTAATAATATAACAAAGGTTCTTTGTAGATTGGGAAAGAAATTAATAAATAAATTAGTATCTAATGGCAAACTTAAATTAAAAGTTGCACAAAAATATATCAATTTATTTAATGAATAAAATAATAAAATGAGCATTATTACATATAATACTATTGATCATACTTTAGATTATTTAGGTACTAAGGTTTTATAAGATAATATTGATTTTTCTGTAAAAAGATTGACAAAACATAAAATTAATGTTATAATATTTATGCCTAGGGTATAGGTAAATCTTTTGTGGATCATACTCCGGAATCCTTAGGGACCGGGGTTTTTCTTTTACAAAATTAATTGGGGTAATATATGCATAAACATTATATGACAATTGATGAACAAGTTAATTTCTTAAAAAATGAAAAAAAATTAAAATTTAAAAGTGAAAAATTAGCTAAAAGAGTATTACAAGAAGTAGGATATTATAAATTAATTAATGCATATAAAATTCCTTTTATAATTAATAATCAATATTTAGATAATGTGTATTTTGAAGACATTTATAATTTATATAAATTTGATACAGAATTAAAGACTATTGTTTTTGAGGCAGCCACAAATATTGAAATTAATTTTAAATCTTTATTATCGGAAGTAATTTCTAGTCAATATGGAATAAAAGAAAAAATATATCTTAAAAAGGAAAATTTTGCTCCTGATACTGGTAAAGCTGATGAATATACTTTTGCACAAATGAAGAAACATATTAAAGATTCAATTAAAAAGCAAGTGGATAATATGCAACCCGCAGTTAAATGGTATAATGAAAATTATAAATATTTTCCTTTTTGGGTAGTTGTAAATATTTTAACAATTGGTTCTGTCAGTAGGATTTATGGCAAGTTGAAAGATTCTGATAAAATAATAGTTGCTAAAAATTACAAATTGCCTTATGACTATTTAGGATCATATATTAGACACATAAACTTAGTAAGAAATATTTGCGCTCATTATTTGCGCTCATAATGATGTTTTATATAGATATAAAAGCATTAATTCCATCCCTCAAAAAATCAAAAATGTAAAAGATATATATGAAAAATTAGGTATACTTAAAAATCCTAAGACTGGTAGATATTTCAAAGGTAGTAACGATTTTCTTGCAACTATAATAATTTTTAAATTGCTGTTAAGTAAAGAAAATTTTAACTTATTTTATACAAAATTTAAAGGTTTATTATCTAAATTGAAAAAAACATTAAGTCCGATTTTTTATGAAAAAATTTTGGATGAGATGGGATGGCCCACCACTCTTTCTCAGCGAAAGGAAGGCCTTCTGGCAACACGCTGGAACGGCCGGTTTACTGTGATACATGAGAAGCCTCTGTTTATCGTAGATGGAGCTCACAATCCAGGAGCTGCCCAGCAGATGGCCCAGTCCATTTTGCATTATTTCCAGGGGAAAAGGCTGATTTATATTATGGGTGTGTTTGCAGACAAGGACTACCATACTGTTCTGGAAAAGACTGCCCATTTTGCAGAAAAGATATATACAATTGCCACACCGGATAACCCAAGGGCGCTGCCGGCAGAAGATCTGGCTGCAGCAGCAAAGGAATATAATGAAAATGCAGAAGCGGCAGACAGCATAGAAGATGCAGTGCATAAGGCCTTTGCCCTGGCAGGGGAGGAGGATGTGATACTTGCCTTTGGCTCCCTGTCCTTTATCGGACTTCTCACCTCCTGTGTGGAAAAAGAAAAATATTAGAAAGAATTTTTTTAACATCATTGCCACAACAAACAATTAAGTCAGGCGAAAGTATTTCAATCTCTCTTTTTATAAATTTTCTTTTATTTTTTATCGTTTATTTATCCATATTCAGAATATTTCTCAAATATATTTCTGAGCATTTTGCAAAACGCACTTCAGGAAGTATAGGATGATTTCAGTTTTTTCCCGTTTATGAAAAATAAATAGACATGCTAAATATATATCAGATGTGAGATGACTCCAACCTCTGTAGGTGGCGAGCAACAATGCCGGAGCATTCTTGAATGAATATATATACTAAATCTATATGTAAAGAAAGGGTAAAAATGTTAAAGCAGTGTTTTGATAACGTAAGAGAAAAGCATCCATTGGTACATAATATTACGAACTATGTAACAGTGAATGATGTGGCAAATATTCTTCTTGCCTGTGGCGGCAGCCCGATTATGGCGGACGATTCTGGAGAAGTGGAAGACATTACTTCTATTTGTCAGGGATTGAATATTAACATTGGTACGCTGAATAAAAATACGATTCCGTCCATGTTTTTAGCAGGAAAAAAGGCAAATGTACTTGGTCATGTTGTGCTGCTTGATCCGGTAGGAGCCGGAGCGAGTGGACTTCGGACAAAGACAGCGAATGAGCTGGTGCGGGACATAAAGTTTACTGTTATCCGTGGAAATATTTCAGAAATCCGAACTCTGATGGAAGGAACAGGAAATACAAAAGGTGTGGATGCAGATTTGGCAGATGCGGTTACAGAGGAGAATCTTGATGAGACGATTGGGAAGCTGAAAGCATTTTCTGAAGCGACAGGAAGTGTGATTGCTGTAACGGGAGCCATTGATTTAGTTGCTGATTCTGAAAAATGTTATGTTATCCGCAACGGAAAACCAGAGATGGGAGCAATCACCGGAACTGGATGCCAGCTTTCTGGAATGATGACGGCTTTCCTTTGTGCAAACGCAGAGCAGCCTTTGGAGGCAGCAGCGGCGGCAGTTTGTGCGATGGGAATTGCCGGAGAGATTGGATTTGAACATTTAAAAGAAGGCGAGGGAAATTCCACTTACCGTAATCGGATAATTGATGCTATTTATCATATGGATGGAAATACATTGGAGGAAAGAGCAAAGTATGAGCTGCGTTAACAGAGAACAATTAAGAAAAGATTTACTTTTATATGCAGTAACCGACCGTTCCTGGCTTGGAAATGAAACACTTTACGAGCAGGTGGAAAAGGCATTAAAAGGAGGAGCGACTTTTATACAGCTTCGGGAAAAGGAACTCGATGAGGAACATTTCATGGAAGAAGCGGTGGCTCTCAAAGAATTGTGTCATAAGTATCATGTTCCATTTGTTATCAATGATAATGTCAGAATCGCAAAAGATATGGATGCGGATGGAGTTCACGTTGGACAAAGTGATATGGAAGCCGATGACGTGAGAAAGATTCTTGGTGAAGACAAGATTCTTGGCGTATCTGCCCAGACAGTAGAGCAGGCAGTATTAGCTGAAAAAATGGGGGCGGATTATCTTGGCGTGGGAGCCGTATTTTCCACTTCCACGAAAAAAGATGCGGCAGATGCCAGCAAGGAAACATTAAAAGCAATCTGCGAGGCAGTAAATATTCCAGTGATTGCAATTGGTGGAATCGGGGCAGATAACATTTTATCTTTACAGGGAAGTGGTATTTGCGGTATCGCTGTGGTTAGTGCTATTTTTGCGGCAAAAGATATTGAAGCTGCTACAAAAGTTTTAAAAGACAGAACAGAAAAAATGCTGAAATGATTTTTCGGTAGTTAGTGGAAAAGACAATAAAAGGAGAAAGGCATCGTGATAAAAGGAGCAATCTTTGATATTGATGGAACTTTACTTGATTCCATGCCCATCTGGGAAAATGCAGGAGCGAGATATCTTGCTACTCTTGGCATTAAGGCAAAGCCAGATTTAAAAGAACGGCTGGATGCTTTATCTTTGCCAGAAGGAGCCATCTATATGCAAAAAGAGTATGGCCTTTCGGTATCAGCAGAAGACATTTTAGAAGGAGTCAATCAGGTTGTAAAAGATTTTTACTATAAAGAAGCGGTCATGAAGCCAGGAGCCTATGCCTTAGTAAAACGTCTGAAAGAAAATGGTGTGAAGTTAATTATAGCCACAGCGACAGATAAGGAGATGGCAAAGGCGGCGCTTATTCGTAACGACATATGGCAGGACTTTACGGGAATGATTACCTGCGAGGAAGCCGGAGCTGGAAAGACAAGCCCGAAGGTATTTGAGTTTGCAAGGCAAAAGCTAGGCACTAAAAAAGAGGAAACATGGGTATTTGAAGATTCTTTATATGCGGTGAAAACTGCTACTGAAGCTGGATTTCCAGTATGCAGTATCTACGATACCTACAGTGTGGGAAATGCGAAAGAAATCCAGAGACTTTCTAATATTTATGTGAGAGATTTTTCGGAGATAGGTGATTATTCTTTTTCAAATATGAAAACAGTTCTTACAATTGCAGGCAGTGATTCGAGCGGAGGAGCAGGTATTCAGGCGGATATCAAGACTTTAACTGTTCATAAAGTATATGCCATGACTTGTATCACCGCACTTACCGCACAAAATACAGTTGGAATTACCGGGATTATGCCAGTACCAGCAGAATTTTTTAAAAAACAGATGGAAAGTATTTTCACAGATATAAAGCCAGATGCAGTGAAAATTGGAATGATTGCTTCAAAGGAACAGGCAGAGATTATCGCAGAATACCTGGAAAAATATTCTATCAAAAATGTAGTGGCAGACCCGGTGATGATTTCGACAAGCGGTACGGTTTTAGTAGAAGAAACAACGAGAAAGATATTATATGAGAAATTATATCCAAAAGTTTCCCTGCTAACCCCGAACATTCCAGAAACCGAATTTTTATCTGGGATAAAAATTACCGATAAAAAAACAAGGGAAGAAGCAGCAAAAGTCATTGCAGACAGGTGGAATTGTGCGGTCTTAAGTAAGGGCGGTCACAGCGAAGAAAATGCGGACGATTTGCTTTATGAGAGTTTTTTGCAGGAAGAAAAAAAAGAAAAAGCCGTTTGGTTTCCAGAAGAAAGAATTGATAATCCAAACACACACGGAACCGGCTGTACACTTTCAAGTGCGGTAGCGGCAAATCTGGCAAAGGGATTTCCTGTAGAAGAATCCGTAAAAAAGGCAAAAGCATACATCAGCGGAGCGATTAGAGCAATGCTGAATCTTGGACAGGGAAATGGCCCGCTAAATCATATGTGGGATTTGTAAACATAGTAACAGACAAGTGTCAATGTATATAAAGTAATGAAATAAACAGATTAGTTAAGCTTTATAAAAATGGCATTATAAATAGTATTTACAAAATTGGAGGTAACAAAAGATGAGAAATTACACAACACAGATGGATGCAGCAAGAAAAAATATTATTACTCCAGAAATGGAAAAGGTTGCAGCAAAAGAACGAATGACACCAGAAGAAATCAGAGCATTAGTAGCAGAAGGAAAAGTTGCTATCTGCGCGAACAAAAATCATAAATGCTTAGACCCACAGGGTGTCGGCTCTATGTTAAAAACAAAGATTAATGTAAATCTTGGTGTATCAAAAGACTGTAAAGATTATGATATAGAAATGAAAAAAGTAATGGAAGCAGTAAACATGGGAGCAGATGCCATCATGGATTTATCTTCCCACGGAAATACAGAACCGTTCCGTAAAAAACTGACTTCCGAATGTCCTGTAATGATTGGAACAGTACCGATCTATGATTCTGTAATTCACTATCAGAGAGACTTAGATACTCTTACCGCAAAAGACTTTATTGATGTAGTACGTCTTCACGCAGAAAATGGTGTAGACTTCGTAACATTACACTGTGGAATTACAAGAAAGACAATCGACCAGATCAAAAAGCATAAAAGAAAAATGAACATCGTATCCCGTGGAGGTTCCCTTGTATTTGCATGGATGACAATGACAGGAGAAGAAAACCCTTTCTATGAATATTTCGATGAAATTCTTGATATCTGTCAGGAATACGATGTAACAATCTCCCTCGGAGATGCCTGCCGTCCAGGCTGTCTTGCCGATGGTTCCGATGTATGTCAAATTGAAGAATTAGTTCGTCTTGGCGAACTTACCAAACGTGCGTGGGAGAAAAATGTACAGGTTATGGTAGAAGGACCGGGACATATGCCAATGGACCAGATTGCTGCAAACATGAAGTTACAGTCCACCATTTGTTCTGGAGCACCATTCTATGTACTTGGACCAATCGTAACAGATATTGCACCAGGTTATGACCATATTGTATCCGCTATCGGTGGAGCAATCGCTGCTCAAAATGGTGCTGCATTCCTCTGCTATGTTACACCAGCAGAACACCTTGCACTTCCAAATCTTGAAGATGTAAAACAGGGAATCATGGCATCAAAAATTGCGGCACATGCAGCCGATATCGCAAAAGGTGTCCGTGGTGCAAGAGAGATAGATGATAAGATGGCAGATGCCCGCCGTGTTTTAGATTGGGAAGCACAGTGGGAATGTGCAATGGATCCGGAAACAGCCAAAGCAATCCGCGATGACAGAAAACCAGAACATGAGGATACTTGCTCTATGTGTGGAAAGTTCTGTGCGGTAAGAAGCATGAATAAGGCATTGGCTGGAGAACATATTGATATTTTGTAAATAGTAATTTGCCATAGGCAAGAGGAGACGCTCCCAAAGAAAGAAGCTATCCTATATTTGTGACTCTGTCACTGTGGGTTGAATGTTTGCTGAATGGCTCACATTCAATCCTCACTAAGACCACAATATAGGATAGCTTCTTTCTTTGGGAGCTGTTTTTTGCTAAACTGAAATTATTATTTTACAAGTTCAGTAGTAGTTTTTGCAGATAATCTGTATATTTTGCCTTTCCCACTGTTTCCGAAGCCAATATAGAAACTTTCCCAATTTTTTTGTTATTATATGAATACTCCAGTCTGCCAATTATTTGATTTTTCTTAATTGGAGCAGAGAGATTTTTCTGGAATACCACTTTTTTCTGAATGTTATTTTGGTTGATTTCCGAAGTAAAAACATAGGAGAAGTTTTTCTTATATTTGCAGGAAATGAATTCTTTTGTGCCATTATGTACGGGGACGGTGGAGAGTGCGGGAGGCTGTTTATCGGTGTAAATTTTGCAGAGAGAGAAGCCGTAATCAAGTAAAGAGACACAGTCTTTTACCCGCTCTTTTGCGCTCTGGCATGCCATAACGACAGCGATAAGGGAGATGTGATTGCGTTCTGCGGTGGCGCTTAAACAAAAGCCGGCTTTGGAGGTACTTCCGGTTTTTAGACCAGTTGCGCCCTGATAATGCCGGAGTAATTTATTAGTATTAGAAAGTCCAAACTCAGATTTCCCTCGTTTTGTTACATGTGTAATATTTTCCATCCAGATTGTTGTATAATGGAAAATGTCTGGATGATTCGTAATCAGTTCTCTTGACATTAAGGCGATATCCCTTGCACTTGTGTAATGTCCGTCCGCATCTAATCCGCAGCAATTTACAAAATGTGTATGCTTCATGCCAAGAGCCTGTGCTTTCTCATTCATTTTGGAGACAAAGGCATCTTCACTACCACTGATGTGTTCTGCCATAGCCACACATGTAGCGTATAGAGGTAGTAGACTTTTTAGAAATATATCCTTATATGATGCTTATGCTGAAATTAAATATTGAATATCAAAACAAGCATATATGCCTAATAAAATGAACGTATATATGCTTGTTTTGGCATTCAATAGAAGTCGCATCTCCAATCTTATACTCGTTCTCATAGGATGGAATCTAACTCAAATAAAAAGAAGTATTTCCCTATAGATACCCTGATTTTGAAATATAAATTTCATTTGGTCACTTTGAAGGTGTTGATACTATTGATTTGGTGAAAGATAAAAATTCCTTAAACATTGCAAAGGGTTTAGGATTTATAACAAATAATCGTCAAAAACACTGCTTTATTTTATCTGAACAGGGTTATATGATTCTTACCGAAAAATTATTTTTCAAACACGCTTTAGTAGCAAGTTGAGATACATAAAAAATACGAAAGGAGATTGTAATTTAATGGAAACAATATCAAGACAAGAATTTATAGACATGGTTGCAGCCAAGTCAAATAACAGGTATCCTAAGATTGACCTTTACTACATTATCCGAGATGCATTCTGGTGCTTAGAAGATATTTTAAGAGATGGTAATCGTTTTGAGGTAAAAGGTATTCTTGGCATCTATCCAGAATATATAGAGGAACGTCAGTACAATAACTTCAATAAGGGTAAGGCAACAGTTCCACCCCACTATAAACCGGTCATAAAACCATATTCAAGATTAAAAAGGGCTTGCGAGGAATTAACAGAGGAGCGGTTAGGAGAAGGTCTTAATGAAGCAGAGGAAGACTTTGATTATTCCGAAGAAGAGTAACAATAACAAAGATAATTATTTTACAGAGTGTCCAGTAATGGATGCTCTTTTATTTTGCAATGAACAGGGGACAGAAAGATGTCTATTGAGTCTATATGCAGTCGCATAACATTTTCCATAATAAATAATTAAAAATACATACAGTTTATTTTCTATAATTGATTTTTTCTATGGTATTTCTGCCCTCTGAAAGAACAGGAGGAAATATCATGAAAAAAGAAATTGAAACAAAAATATGTAGTTGTTGTGGAAAAGAGCTTAAATTAAATAAATTTATAAAAAACAGACGATTATGTAAGGTGGGATTCCGTAAGGAATATAAAACAAGTTATCAGTCTGTCTGTAAAGATTGCAGGAATGAGAAAAGACAAAACACATTAAAAGAAAAAGGTATGAGCTTATATGATATTGGAAAACTTGTACAGATAAGAAGGGAATACAAGAAAATAAATCTCAACCGCTTCTTAAAACAGACAGAAGCTAAACTAGAATATTTAGATAGACATGAGAGATTTGTAAAATTATTATATTATGATAACACTTGGATTTCCAACTATGGACGTCCTGTAATAAAAAAGGAAGATGGAACATACGAATTTGTAAAAGGGAAGAGGAATAAAATTACACAAGAAATAGAGTATAGTTTACGGAAAAATATTTATATTAAGACGAAAAAAGCATGGGGTACAAGCAGGAGCGTGTCAGTGCAAGTTCTCTTTTTATGATGATTATAGGAGAAGAGCATGATTTAGGTGTATTTGATACAAAAGAAGAATGCTATGAAGCATTTGAAAAAAGAAAGAAGGAGTTTATTATAAAGCTGGCTGAGAAAACAAAGAAAAAAGATAAGATACCAGAATGTCAGTATCAGGCGATGATTAACTGGGAAGTAAAGGCTAAAGAATAAAAATAGCTGTTGAAAATATGACAAAAGTGCTTTATAATAAACGGCACAAAAATAAATGTTCAGAAGTATTGATATAAATTTGAGATTATGTTATTATTAAAGTGTAATAAATGTTTAAATATTGCATATAAATATAATAGGCATCATGCCTGATATTATTGGTGTGTAATGAATAGCCATGCCATCCCTTTCTGTTGGGGAATTAAAAGATACACAGAAGTTGACCTGATTGGGGTAGGAGAACCAATCTGCTATTCGATTAATAGGCTGTGGATTTCCATAGCCTATTAGTTTTTATGGAGAAATAAATGAGTGCAAGAGAAAAGGATTTAAAAGAGCTTTTAGAATATTATGAACAGAATTTGTGTCATAAAATTTTTAAATATGAACTTAATAATAAGATAAATATAGAGGTTATTTTCTACATAGAAGGATTATGTCATTTGCTAGGAATTCAGCATGTATATGATAATGATAAGCGTTATCAGCCTCTTAGATGGTTTTTATGTATTTGACGAGGAAAGTTATAAATTAACCGGAGAGCATACCGGACGAATCTTTACATTAGGTCAGAAGGCAGAAATTGTCGTTCATTCTGCCAATAAAATGGAGCGAACCATCGACTTTATATTAAAAGAATTCTCTCAGTATAGCGACTATCCAGACCCAGATGATTACTATGGAGACGGAATGCCGTCAAGAAAGAATGAGGATGCAGAAGCCGGAAAATTTGAAAAATTTGAATCTGCGGATGGAGAATATCCGGTAGAGCAGGAAGAATTTGAATTTGACGAAACCGGTGAGAGCCTTCCCGACAAAGACGGCATTCTTTTGAATGACTGGATTGACGACGAGGAAGCAGACAGGTTACTGCATTTATATAATAAAAAGAAGATTGACGAAATCTAATTCAGAATTTAAAAAAGAGAAGCAAAGAATATAATAAAAGTCTAAAAGAAAAAAGAATGAATTTAACAGGCTTAGGAATATAGCATCTATAGCGATGATAGCCAGAATTTACGATTCATACAGTTTTATTCATATATTGAGTGAGTGGTTATCCACCGAAAAGACAGGAAAGGGGAATTGATATGGCAAAATCAGAAGGTATTAAATTAATTGCCAATAACAAAAAGGCATATCACGATTATTTTATTGATGAAAAATATGAGGCAGGCATCGCCCTTCATGGAACAGAAGTAAAATCTCTTCGCATGGGAAGATGCAGTATCAAAGAATCTTTTGTAACAATAAGCAACAAAGGGGAAATCCTCATTAACCATATGCATATCAGCCCTTACGAAAAGGGAAATATTTTAATAAAGATCCACTTCGCGTAAGAAAGCTCCTGCTTCACAAGTCAGAGATTAATAAGCTTGCCGGTCAGATTAAGATGAAGGGATACACATTGATGCCATTAAAAGTTTATTTCAAAGGCAGCCTTGTAAAGGTAGAAATCGGTCTTGCCCGTGGTAAAAAATTATATGATAAGCGTCAGGACATTGCAAAGAAGGATGCAAAGCGAGAGGCAGAAAGAGACTTTAAAATTCGTAATTTGGGATAAAATAATTTTTTGGAAATATATTCAAAATGTACTTGAATATATATGAAAAAAATGGTACGATACTCAAGAGATACCTTTGTCAGGTGTTTATCACATAATAAGAAAAATGTAATAAGATTTTGGGGATTTTAAAAATCATACGCTCTGCTACTTACCATTGGCAGGTTACAGCGTTTAATATAGATGTATTGATTTATATTAGGGGATGCAGATGATTTCTATGCTGGATGCATTCGGAAATATAAAATAATGAAGGGAGAGAAAGAAACGTATGAAAAAACAGGTGAAGAATTTATTTGCACTTTTTCTGACTGCTTCTATGGCAGTAAGCCTGGTTCCTGCGGATGCTTTTGCAGCTGTTCATGATGCGGTAAAAGATGCCACAACTACAACAGCTTACGAAAAGGTAGAAGCAGAGAAGAAGGCAGCTCAGCCAAAGGCTGGAAGTGCAGAAGCAGCAATTCAGGAAGCACTTTACACTAACACAGATGAGGTGGATTTATCCAAGTATAATCTGACAGAGCGTAAGGCAGAAAAGCTGACAGATAAATCTTTAGGAGAGAATAAAGACACTAATTTAGTAGATGTTACTTATGAAACAGATGCGAATGGTAAAGTAACTACTATGAGCGTAGAGAAAGATGATACATACGCTTATGCACTTGAAGAGATTGATGAGTTAGCAGCAGATGATGCTGGTGAGGATGATGGATCTGGTAAGACAAAGACAGAAGTCGGACAAGCTTATAAGGACTTAATGGCTTTCTATGAATCACCAGATAATCAGGAGTATTTAGGTATTGCTACTCCTTACTTTACAAGCAAGGATTCTAAAGGTGGTCCAGTATCTTCCCTGTTATCTCTGATGCAGCAGAAGATTTATAAAGAAGGGGATCCCGAAGAGGAGAATCCGGCGAATGCTAAGGTTACATATAAAGATATGTATGATGTCATTCAGGGATATCAGACGACTCTGCAGTATGGTATTCAGCTCTTTGGACAGCAGTTACTTGCAGCAAGAGATGAAGCTTTAGCTCAGATTGATGATTCCATGACGAGAGAGCAGAAGTTACTTGTCTTAAATGACTGGCTTGGTAAGTACTGTACTTTTGATATGGGTGCTATTCAGGAAGAACAGGATAAGAAGAATGATACAGAAACAACAGAGGAAGCAATTCAGGCTATGGGAGAGACAGCAGCTGTCGCATTAGCAGATGATGGTCAGCAGCAACCTACAGAAGAGCAGATTGCATATCTGAGAAATATGTTATTAAATGGCGATCTTAAGACAGCTTTTGAAAGTACAGCCTTTGGTGCATTAGTAAGAAGAAACACTATCTGTGCTGGATATACTTCTGCATATACATATCTTGTTCAGTGTGCATTCCCGGAAATCTATAAAGAAGCGGATGGAAAGACATGGAAAAAGGCAAGCGAAGTAAATGGAACTGACAGCAGTCAGGATAAGAAAGACGATAACTCATCTTCAGAGAATAAAGGAGATACATCCGAGACAGATAAGGAAGAAAACTCTTCAGCAGCTGAAACAGAAACACAGGCTGCAGATGGAGAAGATTCCTCAGGAGATGCTTCCAGTGAGAAAAAAGATGAAACTACAACAGAAACAAAACCAACATATATTGTTGACTTTGTAAAGATTTTCTGGCGTTCTAATGTACAGATGTTAGGTCAAAGCCAGACATTTAGAAACAGCCATTATTTTAATGCTGTTAAGACCGATGATTCTGTAGATAACTGGTATTATGTAGATTCCTGTTATAATGATATTTATGTAGAATGTATGGGACGTAACCGTGTAGAGACAGACGGTAATATGACACATTCCTACTTCTTAATTAGCCATACAAGTTTAGCAAAACAGTTTGATGGAAACTTTGATGAGATTGATACTTTATACACAGATAAGGCAACAGATACTAAGTATGAAGATGCTTGGTTTACAGATGCACAGGGACCAATCAGTTTTGATAAAGATAACTGGTATTATGTGCAGAATACAACTTCATACAGTTCTGGTATGAGTACAAGTAATCAGAAGCCAGACCAGTTAGTATCCTTGCCAAGAACAGCAGCAGCGACAGCTACATCTGACAGTGCTACAGTTTTAGTTGATTACGAAAAAGGTACTGGAGCAGTAAAAGAAGGTGGAGATCTTCTTAAAGAAAGTGCAACAAAGGATGAAGATGTAAACGATAAGATTTATCCAGGTCTTACACATACATCTGCTTACTATGGCGGAGCATTATATCTTAATGCAGATAATCAGATTTTAAAATATGATTTAAGCACAAATGCTATTACAAAAGTAAAAGAATATAATGAAGTTACTGTAAAGTCTGTTGCAGATAACATGGGAACCGGCATTGAGAATAACTTTACAGGAATGACCTTTAAAGTAACAACAAAGGATGATAAAGATGCTATTCATACAGTAGAGAATCATCCAATTGCAGGTTTATCTATTGATTCTCAGGGCAACCTGAATGTAGATATTGCAACAAACTACTGTTATGTCGATAAGTATCAGACAGAGCAGACAAACTACAATAGTGGGTATAGCAATTATAAGTTCCAGGGCACTACTATTAAACGTGGTGGAAGTAACGATAACCAGGAATTCATGTGGAGTGCAGATTTTGTAGAGTCTCAGAAGATGTCAGATGTAACTGGTGAGTCTCATACTCATGAATATGAGACAGTAACTGTGGAGCCTACTTGTGAGAATGTAGGATTCACAGAAGAACGTTGTAAGACATGTGGTGTTGTAAAAGCAGATTCCAAGAAGGAAAGCGAAGCAGAAGACGCTAAGGCAACAGGACATCATTATATTCAGTACAAAGATGAAACTTATATAAAAGAAAGTGACGCAGACGATGCTAAGAACATTGTTGTAAATGCAATCGTATGTACAAAATGTATGAAGGCTATTCCACGTAAGAGCAGTGGTAACAGTGGAAATATGTTTGGTTCCGGCGATGATAGTGATGAGTTAGATATCCCAGAAGGACTGAAGACTGGTCACGAATATACTGGAAAGATTACATCTTTATCTGATGATAAGAAGAAAGGTGACGTAACTGTTAGTTGTGATTCCTGTGTTGGAAAAGAATTAGATTTCTTAGATGAGAAGGATGTAACATTAGAAACAAAGAAGGATGTAGAAGTAACTTCTAAGAAGGAAGCAGAAGACTGTGAAAAGGGTGGAAAGATTATCTACACAGCTAAAGTAACAGTTGGAGATAACGAGTACGAAGCTACTACTACAGAAGAAGCAGCAGCTGAAAAGCATGTTTACAAACCAAAGTTTACGTGGGCAGATGACAATACATGTACAGTAACTTACACATGTGAGAATTGTAAGATTCCAGAAACAGAAGCAGAAAAGTGTGAAGTAACATCTGAAGTAACAGAGCCAACATGTACAGAAGCTGGTAAGACAGTTTATACAGCAACAGCAACAGATAAGAATGATACAAAGCATACAGATACAAAAGAAGTACCTATTGAAGCAATAGGTCATACTTATAGTGCAGATCCAACATATGAATGGTCTAAAGATTATAAGACATGTAAAGCAATCTTTACTTGTGATAAGAAAGATGATACCCAGACAGTAGAATGTACAATCACATCTAAGACAACAGATGCTACATACACAGCAGTTGGAAAGGTTGTTTACACAGCAACATGTACATTTAAGGGTAAAGAGTACACATGTCCAGAGAAGAAAGAAGTAAAAGGTGATCAGAAAGATTCTAAAGCAAAATTTGCAAAAACTTCTTACAACCTTTACTCAACACAGTCTGGTAAAGTAAGTCTTGTTTCTGACTACAAACAGGATGGCATTGTTTCCATCAAATCTTCAAATCCATCTAAGGTATCTGTTAACACAGCTGGTGTTATTAAAGCCGGTGTTGTAAAAGGCAAAGCTGTAAAAGTAACGATTACAGCCGTTGTTAAGAGTGGTAAGACAATTAAGACAGTTGTTACAGTAGCTCCAACAAAGATTACTTTAAATGCAACATCTGTTCCATTACAGCTTAAGAAGTCTACAAGCGTAATTAAGGTTGCTAAAGCAACATTACCAGGAGATCAGATTGCTTCATGGAGTACATCTAATAAGAAGGTTGTAACTGTAAGTAAGTCTGGAAAGATTACAGCGAAGAAAGTTGGTACAGCAGTAGTAACAATCACAATGAAGAGTGGTGCTACAGCAAAATGTAAAGTAAAAGTTCAGAAGGCAGCAGTAAAACTTACAAAGATTGCTGTTAATTCTAAGAAGGTTAACTTAAACCTTAAGAAGGGACCTAAGACATACCAGCTTACTGCAACGAAGACTCCAATCACTGTAGTTAGTAAAGTTACATTTACAACATCTAACAAGAAGGTTGCTGTTGTAAGCAAATCTGGAAAGATTACAGCGAAGAAGGCTGGAAAGGCAGTTATTACCGTAAAATGTGCTAAGAAAGTTCAGAAAGTAACTGTTGTTGTAAAAGCAAAATAGTTAGGATATATGAGCGCTTTTAAAGCACGAATATAATAAAAAAGTGATGTTGAAATTCTTATTTCAGCATCACTTTTTAGTGTAAGGAAAGAGTTAGTCTAAGTGAAATTGTGTACTGGATTAACGTGTGGTGGAAAAATGGAAAAGAAAAATAGGTTTAGCATTTTATTAGAACGCTTGATGGGAACAGTGAATTTAAAGAATGCAACTCTAGCTGCCGAACTTCAATATGATGTATCTTACATAAGTAAGTGGATTAATGGAAAAACATTGCCATCAGAAAAAAGTGTAGCGCAGATTCTTCATGTAATCAGTGATTATATTGTGGAATCGGCGACATCGGCTGCACTAAAAACTTTATATATTGAATATCAGGTTGATGTGCCAGAAGATTTGAAGCAGGCAATCTATGATAATCTTGAGGCGGAATATTTTTACGTAAAAGGCCTGACAAAAACAATAGGAGCCGATGTTGCTCCGGAAACGCAAAATTATGCGAAACTGACATTATATCAATTCCTTAAAAAAATGTCACATCCGGCATTACGTCAGGTAAAGTCGTTGAATGTAATTGCTGCGATTGATTTATTAAATATGGAGCATGATGTGCGACTTCAGATTGCACAGATAGACACGGCATCACAGATTCTTCAGAGAGATTTTCCAGAAGTACATTTTTCATTACTGATTAATTTTGACATAGGGGAGAAAGATTATATTTATGATTGTATTTTTATCATTAATATGCTGACGAACTATACGCATATTAATTTTAAGATATACAACTGTATTCATTCCTATGATAAGATTGTATTTTGTGCAAAAGATGCTTACTGTATTACGAGTATGCTTTTGGGGGGCAATTTGTGTTATCAGGTAACGATTAGTGAAGATAAAAAAATGTGTAAAACGGTTTATCAACGATTAGCAACACTTTGTACAAGAGAAGAATTAATGTTTCGAAAATGTACAATGAGGAATCTTTTGCAGGGGTCAGACTATATCTCCCAGATGTTATCTGAGAATCTTTGTTGGCTTCTTGGACATATGACAGAACATTTCCTTCCAGAAGAATTACATAAAGAGCTGTTGGAATATCTGGATATTTCGGATGCGGAAAGAGAAAAGATGCAGAATATTCATCTTTTGGTTGAAGAAGTACTTAAGAAATCTCATGTCAGAATTTTATTATATGAAACAGCACTCAGTCAGTTTGCGATAAGTGGAGAACTTGACTTTTATAATAATAAAATTTTATTAGATACAAGACAGCGCGAACAATGTCTTTCTTATATACAAAATATTATTCATGAAGAAAATGCGATGGAGCTGCGAATCATACATGGGCATTTTGTGATGGATTTTCAATTCAACGCCAATCCAAGCCTGTTTTTATCAAATAACTTGTGTTATTTAAGATTAGATTCGAAAAACATACAAAATAACGTGACATTGCTTAATATAAATATAGCGAAAAAAATGTTTCGTTGTTTTTTTGAGGAAATATGGAGTCATTCGGAAGAAGATGTAGTTATTTCTGATTGGAGAAAGATAGAAAGTATACTAAAACATATGAAACAGTCAGTGGCACTTCTTAAAAAAGTAGATAAAGAAATTTAAAGTGTGAAAAACGTGATTTTATTTAATCACGTTTTTCGTTTTTTTGCCATTTTTATCACTCGATATCTTTCATAAAGTATGGTACCCTTAAATACGATAAAGTGTAAGAAAAATACTATTTGATAAGGAGAATATATAAAATGGAAAAAAATCATAAAGTAGAACTTATTGGAAGACCAAGTATTGACCGCCCTTGGATGAAGTATTATCCAGAAAGTATTTCAAGGTTACAAGTTCCAGAGCTGTCTTTGAATGAGTATTTAAAAGCGAACTGTCCAGGTATGGATATGGTAGCAATGCATTATTATGGAAGAGATGTTTCCTGGGAACGCTTCTTCGTGAAGGTAGATATGGTAGCAAAATCTATGAGTGCCATGGGAATCAAAGAGGGAGATCAGATTCCTGTATTTTACCGTTCTGTTCCTGAATTTATTGTGTTGCTTTTAGCAGCAGAGAAGATAGGTGCATCTTTAGTTTGCCGTGATAATACATTACAGGAGAACGTTGATGCAGTAAAGGAAGCTGGCGCTAAGATTATTTTTGTACATGACTTCCTTCCAAAGGCAGAGGTTGAGGAATATAAAAAGCAGGCAGGGGTAGAAACGATTATTTCATTAAGCCCTTATCATGCAGCTGAAAAAGATAAGATGCCAGAACATATCATTCATGAAATTGATTCTTTCTATACAGATGGAATTCTTTCCGGGGACGGAGTTATGACATGGGAAGAATTTTTAGAAAAAGGAAAGAATTATACAGGAAAGGTTGAGGTTGAGAAAGATGTTAATCGTCCGCTTTTCCGTGCTTATACAAGTGGATCAACAGGAACTTCTAAGCAGGTCATCCATTCTGCATACACAATGATTGGTATTATTGCTCAGATGTCTTTTTATGGTTCTGCTGGAGACTTCCGTCCAACATGGTTACTTACGAATCTGCCACCTTGTCTTATTGCAGTAGTGGTTTCCATGATTTTAGTACCATTATGCTCTAATAAGTTATTAATTTTAGATCCGTTCTGTAATGTGAACGATCTCGATTTAGAGATGATGAGATATCGTCCAAACTGCTGGCCTTTAATCCCTATGTTTATTGAGCTTCTTATGAGAAGTGACAGAATTCCAGAAGATTATGATATGTCCCATCTTTTTGCAGCAGGTGTTGGTTGTGAAGCATTCAATAATGGACAGATTCGTCGTGCACAGGAATTCTTAAAAGCACATAATTGTAAGGCAGTACTTTCAATTGGATATGGACAGAGCGAGGCAGGTTCTAATTGTACTCTTCCATGTTTAGAGCATCCGATTGGTAATGGAAACAGTGGAATTCCAATGCCATTAACAGTAATGAGTATTTTTGAGCCAGGTACACATAAAGAAGTTGGTTATAATAAGCTCGGAGAGATTTGTAAGACAGGTCTTGGAAATATGCTTGGTTATGATAGAGAGGAAGCAACGGAAAAGGCTCTTCAGAAGCATGAAGATGGTAATATATGGTTGCATACAGGAGACATTGGATATATGACAGAGGATGGTATTGTGTTTGCACTTACCAGAGGAGATGTCCGCAGAGTTGGTGGAGGTCGACTGATTGATCTTAATATGGAGAACAAGATTATCGATGCCGAAATTGATGGAATCATTGATGCATTCTTTGTTGTAGATGAAGATTTTGAGAATAAAGGATATTTCCTTCCATATTTATATGTTGTATTAGAGGATGGCTATACAATTGATGATATTCGTGAAGATGTGGCAGATGCCCTTGAGGATTTTGAGTACCCAGCACAGATTATTCAGCTTCCAGAAAGACCATTCTTCCATTATAAGACAAACCGTGTTGGATTAAAAGCACAGCTTCGCGCAACAACAAACTAGAGCATGTTTAAAAACAGAATAATTAGATAGATTTTGTAGAAAAAAGACAGTCTTTGAAAGTAAAAGTCAAAGGCTGTCTTTTTTTGATTTTTTTGCCTTTTCTTATAATCATAAATTTTGCATATTTGAATAATTAGTATTATGGGAACTAGTCAGGTTGCGAAGATGGTCGAAAAAGATGGCTGTTTTTGGAGAAAAGAAAGTAAGGAGAGTGCAAAATGTGGAAAAAGTCAAAAAGGATTTTATTGTGTATCCTTGCACTAATGTTGTTGTTGTCAATGGCAAAAAGTGAGCAGCTTTTCGTACAGGCAGATATGGAATCTACCGAGAAGGTGCAGACAAAGGATGTAAAAAATAGGAGCCAAAGACAGGAAGAAAACTCGGATGAAAAAGGACAGGAAGAAAGTACAGATAAGAAAGAAGAAGCATCAACGAAAGCTACACAAAAAACAGAAGAGACAATAAAAGAAGATAAAAAGAATCTGGAAGCTACTACACAAAAAGAGAAGGATGCGTCAAAAAATGATGAGGCAAAAGAGGAAACAGAAGAAAAAACGGAGGAATATAAAAGGGAAGAAGAGAATACAGAAAGAAAAACAGATGAGAATAAAGCGGCGGAAGAGGTATCTGCAGAATAGAACAAATATGGTCTCGGAGGGATTTTATGATTATAGAGATAATAAAGGGCATCAGTGTTCCCTTTTGGGGACGACATTAGGTGCTTTTTGTGTATTTTTCTTAAAAAATGAACTAAGCAAAGGAATGCAGAAAGCGTTAATGGGATTTGCAGCAGGGGTGATGGTGGCAGCTTCTATCTGGAGTCTTCTTCTTCCAGCACTTGAACAAGTGGATTCGATTGGTGTGTGGAAGTTCCTTCCTGCAGCAAGTGGATTCTGGATTGGAATTTTATTTTTGATGGCAATCGACCATTTCGCACCGTCAGAATGTATTGATGGAAAATGTAAAAATAAGCTACTGTTGGCAGTGACTATCCACAATATTCCAGAAGGAATGGCAGTTGGTGTTATTTATGCAGGACTGTTAAGTGGAGCAGAGCATATTACGGTAATGGGAGCATTTTCTCTTGCATTAGGAATCGTTATTCAAAACTTTCCAGAAGGAGCGATTATTTCCCTGCCGCTTCGTGCAGAAGGAATATCCCAAAAGAGAGCCTTCATTTATGGTGTACTTTCCGGGGCAGTAGAACCAGTGGCGGCTATTCTTACCGTCTGGGCCGCAAGCCTAATTGTTCCGCTTCTGCCATACTTTTTAAGCTTTGCAGCAGGGGCAATGTTCTATGTTGTAGTAGAAGAACTAGTTCCGAAAATGTCTGTTGGAAAGTCTGTCAATGTCGGATTTTTCATGTTTTCAGTAGGGTTTACTTTGATGATGATTTTAGATGTTGCACTTGCCTGACTCCTTGTGTTAAAATGCACGCAGTAATTACTATCAGATATACGGTCTAGAGTATGTTTGAAAAATATTTCTTGTAAGATATATGTCATAGTTTGTGAGAGAATTTATCCTTCCTTTTTAGGAACGCTCCTTGGAGCAATGATCTACGTTGTCGTAGAAGAACTTATCCCGGAAATGTCTGTCGGAAAACACAGCAATATTGGAACTATATTTTTTCCCTTGGATTTACAGTAATGTTAACACTTGATGTTGTTTTGGGAACGTCAGCTCTGCCCAGTGAATAAAATAGTAAATTATGCTTGATTTTTTGCCCTAAATAGCGTACTATATTGGTAAATTTATACACGGGGAGCTTGCAGAAGCAGGCTGAGAGTAAGCTAAAGTGCTTAGACCCATAACCTGATTTGGATAATGCCAACGTAGGGATAGCGTAGATGTATTCGCATATATACCGAGATTGGTGTATATGCGTTTTTCTTTTTAGAGTTTAAAAGAAATTCTATTTTCAAAGTTTAAGAAGGCAAATGCACTTGGCCATATTGTACTGCTTGACCCGGTAGGAGCCGGAGCGAGCAGACTTAGAACAAAAACAGCGAATGAATTGGTTCGAGATATTAAGTTTACTGTTATCCGTGGAAATATTTCAGAGATTCGTACTCTAATCGAAGGAACAGGAAATACAAAGGGTGTGGATGCGGATTTGTCAGATGCTGTTACAGAGGACAATCTTGACGAGACGATTAAGAAGCTGAAAGCATTTTCTAAAGCAACAGACAGTGTGATCGCTGTAACAGGAGCGATTGATCTTGTTGCTGACGTCGAAAAATGTTATGTCATTCGGAATGGAAGACCGGAAATGGGAACGATTACCGGAACCGGTTGCCAGCTTTCTGGTATGATGACCGCTTTTCTTTGTGCGAATGTAGAGCAGCCTTTAGAGGCGGCAGCGGCAGCGATATGTGCTATGGGAATTGCCGGCGAGATTGGATTTGAGCATCTTAGAGAAGGAGAAGGGAATTCCACATATCGTAATCGAATTATTGATGCAATCTATCATATGGATGGAAATACACTGGAGGAGAGAGCAAAGTATGAGTTACGTTAACAGAGAACAGTTAAAAAAAGATTTGCTTTTATATGCGGTGAAAACTGCCACTGAAGCCGGATTTCCAGTATGCAGTATCTATGATACCTACAGTGTGGGAAATGCGAAAAAAATCCAGAGACTTTCTAATATTTATGTGAGAGATTTTTCGGAGATAGGTGATTATTCTTTTTCAAATATGAAAACAGTTCTTACAATTGCAGGCAGTGATTCGAGCGGAGGAGCAGGTATTCAGGCGGATATCAAGACTTTAACTGTTCATAAAGTATATGCCATGACTTGTATCACCGCACTTACCGCACAAAATACAGTTGGAATTACCGGGATTATGCCAGTACCAGCAGAATTTTTTAAAAAACAGATGGAAAGTATTTTCACAGATATAAAGCCAGATGCAGTGAAAATTGGAATGATTGCTTCAAAGGAACAGGCAGAGATTATCGCAGAATACCTGGAAAAATATTCTATCAAAAATGTAGTGGCAGACCCGGTGATGATTTCGACAAGCGGTACGGTTTTAGTAGAAGAAACAACGAGAAAGATATTATATGAGAAATTATATCCAAAAGTTTCCCTGCTAACCCCGAACATTCCAGAAACCGAATTTTTATCTGGGATAAAAATTACCGATAAAAAAACAAGGGAAGAAGCAGCAAAAGTCATTGCAGACAGGTGGAATTGTGCGGTCTTAAGTAAGGGCGGTCACAGCGAAGAAAATGCGGACGATTTGCTTTATGAGAGTTTTTTGCAGGAAGAAAAAAAAGAAAAAGCCGTTTGGTTTCCAGAAGAAAGAATTGATAATCCAAACACACACGGAACCGGCTGTACACTTTCAAGTGCGGTAGCGGCAAATCTGGCAAAGGGATTTCCTGTAGAAGAATCCGTAAAAAAGGCAAAAGCATACATCAGCGGAGCGATTAGAGCAATGCTGAATCTTGGACAGGGAAATGGCCCGCTAAATCATATGTGGGATTTGTAAACATAGTAACAGACAAGTGTCAATGTATATAAAGTAATGAAATAAACAGATTAGTTAAGCTTTATAAAAATGGCATTATAAATAGTATTTACAAAATTGGAGGTAACAAAAGATGAGAAATTACACAACACAGATGGATGCAGCAAGAAAAAATATTATTACTCCAGAAATGGAAAAGGTTGCAGCAAAAGAACGAATGACACCAGAAGAAATCAGAGCATTAGTAGCAGAAGGAAAAGTTGCTATCTGCGCGAACAAAAATCATAAATGCTTAGACCCACAGGGTGTCGGCTCTATGTTAAAAACAAAGATTAATGTAAATCTTGGTGTATCAAAAGACTGTAAAGATTATGATATAGAAATGAAAAAAGTAATGGAAGCAGTAAACATGGGAGCAGATGCCATCATGGATTTATCTTCCCACGGAAATACAGAACCGTTCCGTAAAAAACTGACTTCCGAATGTCCTGTAATGATTGGAACAGTACCGATCTATGATTCTGTAATTCACTATCAGAGAGACTTAGATACTCTTACCGCAAAAGACTTTATTGATGTAGTACGTCTTCACGCAGAAAATGGTGTAGACTTCGTAACATTACACTGTGGAATTACAAGAAAGACAATCGACCAGATCAAAAAGCATAAAAGAAAAATGAACATCGTATCCCGTGGAGGTTCCCTTGTATTTGCATGGATGACAATGACAGGAGAAGAAAACCCTTTCTATGAATATTTCGATGAAATTCTTGATATCTGTCAGGAATACGATGTAACAATCTCCCTCGGAGATGCCTGCCGTCCAGGCTGTCTTGCCGATGGTTCCGATGTATGTCAAATTGAAGAATTAGTTCGTCTTGGCGAACTTACCAAACGTGCGTGGGAGAAAAATGTACAGGTTATGGTAGAAGGACCGGGACATATGCCAATGGACCAGATTGCTGCAAACATGAAGTTACAGTCCACCATTTGTTCTGGAGCACCATTCTATGTACTTGGACCAATCGTAACAGATATTGCACCAGGTTATGACCATATTGTATCCGCTATCGGTGGAGCAATCGCTGCTCAAAATGGTGCTGCATTCCTCTGCTATGTTACACCAGCAGAACACCTTGCACTTCCAAATCTTGAAGATGTAAAACAGGGAATCATGGCATCAAAAATTGCGGCACATGCAGCCGATATCGCAAAAGGTGTCCGTGGTGCAAGAGAGATAGATGATAAGATGGCAGATGCCCGCCGTGTTTTAGATTGGGAAGCACAGTGGGAATGTGCAATGGATCCGGAAACAGCCAAAGCAATCCGCGATGACAGAAAACCAGAACATGAGGATACTTGCTCTATGTGTGGAAAGTTCTGTGCGGTAAGAAGCATGAATAAGGCATTGGCTGGAGAACATATTGATATTTTGTAAATAGTAATTTGCCATAGGCAAGAGGAGACGCTCCCAAAGAAAGAAGCTATCCTATATTTGTGACTCTGTCACTGTGGGTTGAATGTTTGCTGAATGGCTCACATTCAATCCTCACTAAGACCACAATATAGGATAGCTTCTTTCTTTGGGAGCTGTTTTTTGCTAAACTGAAATTATTATTTTACAAGTTCAGTAGTAGTTTTTGCAGATAATCTGTATATTTTGCCTTTCCCACTGTTTCCGAAGCCAATATAGAAACTTTCCCAATTTTTTTGTTATTATATGAATACTCCAGTCTGCCAATTATTTGATTTTTCTTAATTGGAGCAGAGAGATTTTTCTGGAATACCACTTTTTTCTGAATGTTATTTTGGTTGATTTCCGAAGTAAAAACATAGGAGAAGTTTTTCTTATATTTGCAGGAAATGAATTCTTTTGTGCCATTATGTACGGGGACGGTGGAGAGTGCGGGAGGCTGTTTATCGGTGTAAATTTTGCAGAGAGAGAAGCCGTAATCAAGTAAAGAGACACAGTCTTTTACCCGCTCTTTTGCGCTCTGGCATGCCATAACGACAGCGATAAGGGAGATGTGATTGCGTTCTGCGGTGGCGCTTAAACAAAAGCCGGCTTTGGAGGTACTTCCGGTTTTTAGACCAGTTGCGCCCTGATAATGCCGGAGTAATTTATTAGTATTAGAAAGTCCAAACTCAGATTTCCCTCGTTTTGTTACATGTGTAATATTTTCCATCCAGATTGTTGTATAATGGAAAATGTCTGGATGATTCGTAATCAGTTCTCTTGACATTAAGGCGATATCCCTTGCACTTGTGTAATGTCCGTCCGCATCTAATCCGCAGCAATTTACAAAATGTGTATGCTTCATGCCAAGAACCTGTGCTTTCTCGTTCATTTTGGCGACAAAAGCATCTTCACTACCACTGATGTGTTCTGCCATAGCCACACATGTAGCGTATAGGGGTAGTAGACTTTTAAAAATCAATCTTTATATGGTTTATGGTTACAAAGGGATGCTTCAAAACCGATGAGAAGGGATCCTGGCTCTGCGTAATAACTGCAAAGGGCTCTTGTTTTTTGAATCGTTCCATTAAAAATTCCAAATGTATTTTCAATCAATTTTTTTAATTCTAATGCACCGGCTTCATTGTTGTTATGAGCAATGATGATTTTTCCATCTGTATAACCACATTCTTTAAGATGATCAATTAGTTTTTTTAATGCTCTTTTTTCACCTCTGCATTTGTCAAGCGGCAATAAAGTTCCTTCATCACTTGCCTTCCCAACGACTCTGACTCCTAATAAACCGATTCCGGCTGCAATTACCGGACTTATTCTTCCGTTCTTTGCAAAATTGTTTAAAGATGCCAGAGAAAAATACAGGTGTGTTTTATCTTTATATTCGAGAAGAGTTTTATAAATATCATCTGGAGCAAAACCAGCTTTTATGAGTTCTGCTATTTTTTCAATAAAAAGTGCGATTTCCGGTCCTGTAGATAAAGAATCTAAAACATATACCTTTCTGCCGGTATGATTGTGTTCATAGATGTCCTTAGCGATAACAGCACTGTTATATGTACCGGATAGGGAACTTGTAATGGTGATACAAAAGACAACATCGGCATCGCCAAACGCATTCTCCCATTCGTGAGGACTTGGGCTTGATGTCGATGTCTTGCCTTTATAAGAAGAAAGATTCTCCTGCATAGCTGTAAGATCAATCTTATCATCATCTATATAATCGTTCTCACCTACGATTATATGAAGTGGAACAACCCCGAAGTCTATATCAGGTAAAGATAAAAGGTTTGCAGATGAATCTGCAACGATTTTCATTTTCATATGTAACCTCCGTGAATAGTTTTAAATACTTTTATATCGGTTTTTAAAAAACTTATCAAAAAGTATAGTAAACCATACATATGTGTTTGTCAAGGTATTAAATAACTTTATTGCGGTTTTTTAATAGCTGATATATAATGATGTTCAGAATTATGGGAGCAGCGTTAGAGCATTTTTCAAACACGCTCTAGCTGCGGAGTAATTCGTGGCATCAAGTTAGAGACAAAGTAAGAAAGAAGGAATGTATTATGAGATTTTCAGCCAGAGACTACAGAATGCCAAGATATAAAGAAATTCCCAATGTAGGACTTTATCTTGAGCAGACAGTAAAGTATATCAATGAATGTTTAGCACCAATAGAGATTTCGATTACACCCTCTATGTTAAGTAATTATGTAAAGAAGGGGTATATTGACCGTCCTATAAAAAAACAGTATTATGCGGATCAAATAGCATATGCTATTTATATTGTAATTATAAAGCAGGTTCTTTCCATGGATAATATAGCATCCCTTTTTGTTTTACAAAAAGCAACTTATACTTTACCGGTTGCTTATGATTATTTCTGTTCAGAATTGGAAAAGACACTCGTAGCTATATTTGAAAATAAAGAAGAGCCAATGAAAGATATGGGCGATATTCCGTTCGAAAAAAAGATGCTTCATAGTGTAATTGTAGCGGTATCGCATATCATTTATTTAAATGACTGTTTTAAAAACAATTTACAGGACAATGCTTCTGATTTTATAAGACAAATGAAATGAGCATATGTCAATTGTATTATTGACATATGTCCATAATAGGTGTAATATAGAGAAAAGATTGTGAAAGGAGTATCCTATGCCAAGACCGATAAAGTGCAGAAAAGTCTGTCATTTTCCAGACATATTGGAATTTCGACCATCTAATGAAAAGGGAGGAAGAGGGGAAGGAGGCGAAAAAGAGGCGGTTCTTCTGACAGTAGACGAATATGAAACGATTCGTCTTATAGATAAAGAAGGATACAGCCAGGAACAGTGTGCAGGCTTTATGCAGATTGCGAGAACGACTGTTCAGAGAATTTATGAAATCGCCAGAAAGAAAGTGGCAGATGCAATCGTAGATGGACATCCTCTTCGAATTGAAGGGGGAGATTTTCGAATCTGCGATGGTAAAAGTAGTAAATGTGGTCTGGGTGGATGCTACAAACAAGAGTTTTATCAAAAGTATGCAACAGAAAAAGGAGAAGGTATAATGAGAGTAGCAGTAACATATGAGAACGGACAGATTTTTCAGCATTTTGGACATACAGCAGAATTTAAAGTTTATGATGTAGAGGATGGAAAAGTAATCCATTCTGAAGTTGTAGATACGAATGGAAGCGGACATGGCGCATTAGCTGGTGTTCTGAATGCATTGAAGGCGGATGTTCTGATTTGTGGAGGAATCGGAGGAGGAGCGCAGATGGCTTTATCAGCGGCAGGAATTAAGCTTTATGGAGGCGTTTCCGGTGATGCAGATGCGGCTGTGGAAGCTTTTGTGAACGGAACGTTAGATTACAACCCTGATGTAAAGTGCAGTCATCATGATCATGAACATGGAGAAGGACATACCTGTGGTGAGCATGGATGTGGAAATCACAGTTGCCATTAATTGTTAATATAGAATAAATCGCGAAAAAAGGTAAGCAGAATAATGCTTATCTTTTTTTGTCCACAGATTTAAGAGAGAAAATTCAAGTCGAGCCGCTGCGAGACTTGGCGCGTGATTCTGGTCAGCATAAGCTGACATATAAAAATCAAAGCTTGACAAAAAGAAAGCAGAACTATATAATCATAATCGTTCTAAATAGAACAATAATAAGGAGATATAAAAAGGAGTAAAAATATGTTTTTTTGGGATCAGCATAAAACAATTACCAGCTGTTATGAACTATTTACGAGAAAAGTATGTGACAGGTATCAGTTAACGCAAATGGAATATGATATACTTATGTTTTTGCATAATAATCCGAAGTATAATACGGCAGCAGATATCGTAAAGATTCGTAAATCAACGAAATCTCACGTATCTACTTCTCTGAAAGCATTAGAGAATAAAGGCCTGATTGAAAGAATTCACAGCGCCCGGAATAAAAAGCATATTGAGATTGTTATATTAAATAAGGCAGAGTCTATTATCGAAGACGGAATGAAAGCACAGAAAGAATTCGCTAAAAATGCTTTAGATGGATTAACCGAAGAAGAAAAGTATATGTGTATGGCAGTATTTAATAAAATTTGTGCTAATGCAGATGCGTACTTAAAAAAATATGCGGAGGGAGAGAATGAAAAATCATTTTTGTTATAACCAATTAATGAAAAAGGAGAAATAAGAATGAGAGAAGAAAAATACCAGCCAAAGATGCCGGATATTATGGAAGCGATATTTGATGCCGGATATTTGATATTTGATTTAGTAGCAGCAATTTTATTTTTCACCTATGCAAAAGGAAATACGTTATTTATTCTTTATGGAATATTAACATTAACTCTTTGCGGTGGAGATGCATTTCATTTAGTACCTAGAATCATAAGAGCTGCACGTGGAACGAATGACAGAATAAAGAAACAGCTTGGGATTGGGTTACAGATATCCTCAATTACAATGACTGTATTTTATATTATTTTAATGTATGTTTGGAAGTATACTTTCCCAGATTTTAATATACCTGCTGCAGTAAAAGCAATGGTATGGATTTCTGCGATCATTAGAATTGCTGTCTGTATTCTTCCACAGAATAACTGGTGTACAGAGGATGGAAATCTCAAGTTATCGATTATCAGGAATGCAGTTTTTGCTGTTACTGGTATAGGAGTCATTATTCTGTATGCGATATCTGGAAATGCAAATGGATACCATATGACAAGAATGGTCGCAGCGATTATTATTTCCTTTGGCTGTTACCTTCCTGTAACATTATTTAGCAAAACAAAACCAAAAGTTGGCTTGCTGATGATTCCAAAGACATGTGCGTATATGTGGATTATTGCAATGGGACTTCAACTGTTGTTTTGATAAATTAAGGAAAGTATCTCCAATCCTCTAATTTAAGAATGCGAGACATTTTGAATGAAATCTATCCTGACTTATTTCAAAATAATATTATTATAAAATTAACTATTTAAGCCGCAATAGCGATTATATTTGTAATTAAAAAGAAGGAAAATACTGTAAAGAAGAGTATCAGAATACTAAAGTTCTGGTACTCTTTTTGCGTATTTATGGAAGTGAAAATAAATTTAATTTTAATAGATGGACAAAATATATTTTTCTGGAAAGGGTGATATACATAGTAGAAAAAAACGAGGGCATTATGAGCAAAAAGAAAAGCAGAGTTATTAAAGTAAATGTGATTTATGGTGATAAAAATTTGAAAGATTGTATGGAGCAGGTAATCCAGAAACATGAACGGAGTTTTGACTTTTTGACCCTGATATCATAATATTAATGAGGTGAAAGATGAACAATAAAGCAGTATTATATCTAAGATTATCAAAAGAAGACAGAAATAAAGTGAATAAAGGGGATGATAGCGAAAGTATTATTAATCAGCGTATTATGTTAAGTGATTATGCAATGCGGCATAATTTTCAGGTTGTTAAAATATATTCCGATGATGATGAGAGTGGACTATATGAAGACAGACCGGGATTTTCTCAGATGATGCAGGATGCAGAGCGTGGGCTTTTTGGTACTATTATTGCGAAAAGCCAGTCAAGATTTACTCGAAATCTGGAACATTCAGAAAAATATTTACATCACAAACTGCCATTATGGGGTGTTCGATTTATTGGTGTTGTAGATGGCGTGGATACGATGGATGAAAATAATAAGATGACCAGACAGGTGAAGGGACTTACTAATGAATGGTATTGTGAGACATTGTCTAAGAATGTAAGAAGCGTATTCCTCTCCAAAATGAATCAGGGTAAATTTGTAGGTTCTTCATGTCCTTATGGATATATGAGAGATTCAGAAGACCATAATCATTTAATAATAGATGAATATGCAGCAAGTATTGTGAGAAAGATTTTCCGATTATATTTAGAGGGAAATGGAAAAGCTCATATCGCTTCTATATTATCATCAGAAAATATTTTGATTCCGTCTTTATATAAAACGCGAGTTCTACAGCAAAATTACTATAACAGCAAATTAAAAGATACAACAAAGACATGGTGTTATCAGACAATACATACGATTTTAAATAACCAGACATATTTAGGTAAAATGGTACAGCATAAGGATATAAAAATTTCTTATAAGGATAAGAAAAAGAGACGTTTGCCGAAAGAACAGTGGATTATTGTAGATAATACTCATGAACCGATTATAGATCAGGAAATCTTTGATAGAGTTCAGGCAATACAGAAAATAAAAAGAAAGTCTGTAAATACAGAGTATAGCGATAATATATTTGCAGGTATTTTATTTTGTGCCGATTGTAAACATGCTATGAATAGAGCTTATGCCAAAGAAAATAAAAAGGGCAGTATCGGGTATATTTGCAAGATATATAAAACGATGGGGAAAAAGCACTGTCCAAGTCATATGATTAAAAATGAGGAGCTGGAAGAAGCGGTTTTATCTTCTATAAAGAATGAGGCAAGAAAGATACTTACAGAGGATGATATTAGCGATTTGGATAAAGTCCAGAAGATAGATAGCCGGGAACAATTTTATAAAAAGCAAATACAGATAGTAGATGCAGAATTGGAAAAATACCAAAAGTTTAAAAAGAGAGCGTTCACAGGCTATATGGAAGAGATGATTACACCACAGGAATATCGTTCCTATGTTGCAGAATATGAAGAGGAAATATCCAAATTAGAAAGGCAGAAAGAAGAAATTCTTACAAAGTTAGCGGATGAGAATTCTCTTCAAAATCAGCATGATGAATGGGTAGAAGCTTTTAAGGATTATATTAATATTGAGAAGCTTACAAGAGATGTGGTTATTGAATTGATAGAAAAAATAGAAGTTCATGAAGATGGTGGACTGGATATTTATTACAGATTCCGTAATCCATTTCAGGTAGCAAATTAATTCCTACTATGCGAATACGCCACACATGCATCGTTAGCGGAGGAGACAGCAATACATTTTATCATAGTGTCTACGCTCTGGGTTTCACCTGGTTCTAAAAATACCTGGGAGCCTCCCATAGATGCAGCGTGTTCGCTGACGGTAACCGTATCATTTAAGGTAATCTGCTTTTTTGAAAGAGCTTCAAAGATAAGTAAGAGAGTCATAACTTTTGTGACGCTTGCAGGCGGTTTTTCTTTGTCTGCATCTTTTTCATAAAGAATTGTACCAGTAGTGGCTTCCATTAAAATGGCATTAGGTGCAGCGGATTGAAATCCAGTGTTTGCAGAAGATGCACTGGAACTTTCAGAGTTAGTCTGGTAAGAAACATTAGAAGTACTATCAGTGGCAGCTTGAACAGAAATATTATTAGAAGTAGTAATATTTTTTAAACGATTAGAAAGCTCGTTGATTCCTGAATTGTCAGAAAGTGGATTTAAAGAGTTTTCCATAGAATTACCAGAAGAAGCCAAAGAAACTATTTTCACAGGAAAAAGAATAGTCCCCGTCAGAAAACTTGTTATCAGAAAAAATGCAAAGGAATAAAAGAATTTTCGTGTAATTTTTCTGGAAAAATATTTTTGCATATGATACTCCAAATAAGAATTAGTACATTTTATGGCCAGTGCCTAAAAATATGCATTTCCTTGTTGCTAATCTTAAGAAAATTGCTTAAAATAGAAGTAAATATCTGGGCAAAATAAAATGATGAGGGGATACGATTATGAATTTACATGAATTTTATATTGGAAAAGCGTTTGATGCGTATGAATATTTTGGAGCACACTTGACAAAGAACGGTGTGTTATTTCGAGTTTATGCACCGAATGCGGAAAAGATTGAGGTGATCGGAGAGTTTAATGACTGGGATGGTACAGAAGATGAGATGATTCAGGATGCACAGAGCGGTGTGTTTGAATGTGTACAAAAGGATGCGAAGCCGGGAATGATGTACAAGTACCGTATTTATCAGCCGGATGGAATTGTTATGGATCGTTTTGACCCGTACAGTTTTGGTTCACAGGTACGACCAGATACAGCATCAGTTATCGTAGATTTGGAAGACTATCATTTTTCAGATGAAGCGTGGATGAAGAAGAGAAGTAAGAATTATGATCTTCCGGTAAATATTTACGAGGTGCATGCCGGTTCCTGGCGAAAGAATGAGGCAGACGAGGAGAATGGCTGGTATCATTATCAGGAGTTAGGAAAGCAGCTTATTCCATATGTTAAAGAAATGGGATATACACATGTAGAGTTCCTGCCGCTAACTGAGCATCCGGCAGACTGTTCCTGGGGATATCAGGCAAGCGGATATTTCTGTCCGACTTCCCGTTATGGAACAGCAAAGGAATTAATGGAGATGGTAGACCTTTTCCATAAAGAAGGAATTGGTGTTATCATGGACTTTGTTCCGGTACATTTTATTGCGGATACTTATGCGCTGAATAAGTTTGATGGAACGGCTCTTTATGAATATGCGGACGATGATAAGGGTTATAGTGAGTGGGGAACCTGTAATTTTAACTATTACCGTGGTGAAGTGCGAAGCTTTTTGCAGTCCTCTGCGAATTTCTGGATGGAGAAGTTCCACTTTGACGGTATCCGTATGGATGCGATTAGTAATGCTATTTACTGGCAGGGAGATTCTTCAAAGGGAATTAATGAAGGCGCGCTTGATTTTATCAAATGCATGAATTCTGGTTTGCAAAAGTTACATCCTTCTGTTATGCTTATTGCGGAAGATTCTACGAACTTCCCGAAAGTAACTGCACCGGTAGAGTATGACGGCTTGGGATTTGACTATAAGTGGGATATGGGGTGGATGAATGATACGTTAGATTATTTTAGAATTCATCCATATGACAGAAAGTTCCATTATCATAAGCTGTCATTTTCTATGATGTATTTTTATAATGAACATTATCTGTTACCATTTTCTCATGATGAGGTGGTACACGGAAAGGCAACTATTTTGCAGAAAATGTGGGGCGAGTATGACTTAAAGTTCCAGCAGGCAAAGACTCTTTACACTTACATGTACACTCATCCTGGAAAGAAGCTTAATTTCATGGGTAATGAGATTGGCCAGTTCAGAGAGTGGGATGAGGAAAAAGAATGTGACTGGATGCTCTTAGACTATCCAAAGCATCAGGATTTCCACCGTTTTATGAAGGATTTAAATCATCTTTATATCAGTGAACCAGCATTTTTCAATGGAGATTATAATTCTGCGAACTTCCGATGGATTGAGGTGGAAGCGGTTGAGGAAAGAGTGTACATTTACGAGAGAATGTGCGGAGAGAATCATTTCATCGTTGTACTGAACATGAGTGATGCACAGTATAATGACTTTGAATTTGGTTATGATCATTATGCAGTTCTTCATGAAGTATTATCTGGTGAGCGAAAAGAGTATGGTGGATATTTTGAGGGACCAAAGGAAGACATCGTGGCAAAAACAACGGGCTATAAGTGGTGGAAGAGAAAGTTTAAGATTACGATTCCGGCACTTGCCGCTATCATTTATAAAGTAGAATTTCTTCCAGAGCCAAAGGAGATACCTCTTCCTATGTTAGATGAGGCATCAATAGATATTGACCGAAAGAGACTTAGAGCAGAGCATGAAAATTGATATTAAACTGGATGTATTTGAAGGTCCTCTGGACCTTCTTCTACATTTAATAGAGAAAAATAAAGTAAGTATATACGACATTCCAATCGTGGAAATCACAAACCAGTACATGGAATACATCCGTGAGATGGAAAAAACCTATTCGATGGAATCAATGAGTGAGTTCCTCGTTATGGCAGCGACCTTATTAAAGATAAAGTCAAAAATGCTGCTTCCACAGCCGGAAAAAGAGGAGGAAGAAGATCCAAGAGAAGAATTAGTCCGCCGTCTTACCGAATACAAAATGTACAAATATGCGGCAGAAGAATTAAAAGACTTAAGTGTAGATGCCCAGAAAGTATTCTTTAAACCGGAAACTGTACCAGAAGAAATCAAGTACTACGAGGAGCCAATCCGCCCGGAAGAAATTGTTGGGGACATCACTTTAGAAAAGTTAAACCAGATATTCCGCATGGTCATGCGCCGGAAAAAGGACAGAGAAGATCCGGTGCGGAGCCATTTCGGAAAGATTCAGAAAGAAAAATATAAAGTAGAAGACCGTATGGATGACATACGCCGTCAGATTCGCGGACTGAAAAAAATAAATTTCCGAACCCTTCTTGATATTCAGCCCGTCAAGGAAATGGTAATCGTAACTTTCCTTGCGGTACTTGAACTGATGAAGGTAGGAGAGATAAAAGTAAATCAGGAACATAACTTTGCGGAGATATACTTAGATTCCTGTGAATAGGGGGTACTGAAGAATTGGAAAAGAGGTATTATGAAAGATAAAGAGAGAATAAAGGGAATTATTGAGGCGATTCTTTTTACGATGGGAGAGTCAGTTGCAATTTCTCGATTATCAGAAGTTCTTGACATAGAAGAAGATACATTAAAAGAACTATTAGAGGAAATGAAAGGCGATTATGCCGGAAAGGATAGAGGAATCTGCCTGATTGAGTTAGATGGGGCGTACCAGATATGTACGAAGATTGAGACTTATGAGTATGTCAAAAAGTTAGTAAGTCAGCCGAAGAAGCGTTCTTTAACAGACGTTATGTTAGAGACACTTTCTATCGTTGCCTATAAACAGCCTGTAACCAAACAGGAAATCGAGGCGATTCGAGGGGTAAAAAGTGACTTCGCGGTAAATAAACTCCTCGAATACCGCCTGATAAAAGAACTTGGCAGACTCGATACAATAGGACATCCAATTGTATTCGGGACGACAGAAGAATTTTTACGCTGCTTTGGCGTATCCTCTATTGAGGAACTTCCGGATATTGATGAAGTACAAAAACAGAACTTTATGGAAGAAGCAATGGAGGAGGTTGCGGCTTCCATAACAGTATAACTTCTGGTTTGTAGAGGTGAATAAGACAGCTGCCAATCTGTACACTGATAAATCTACAAATTATGCGACAATTATATATCAATTATTTTCATTCTGAATCTCTGCCAGAGCCTTTTTAAACTGAAATGAAAATAAAACTGATGTAAAAAGTACCGCAATAATATCCGCAATCGGTTCCGCCATATACACTCCTGTAGTTGGATTGGATACCACATGAGGCATAATATAAATAAGCGGCAGCAGCAATACAAATTTACGAACGACAGCAACAACAATAGAGTTTACTGCTTTTCCAAGTGAAGTAAATGTCATCTGGCAGGCAATCTGAATACCGAACAGGAAGAGACCTCCCAGATAGATTCTAAGCATTGGAGCAGTAAAGTTGATAAGACTCGCATCTGCGGTAAAAATACTTACGAATACTCTTGGAATAAGCTGTACAGCAGCCCAAAGTAATGCAGAATAGCTCAGACAGGTCATCAGGAGCAAACGGAAAGTTTTCTTTACACGATTCGTATTTTTTGCTCCGTAATTATAGCTGGAAATCGGTTGCGCTCCCTGGGCGATTCCCTGAAGCGGCAGCATAGCAAATTGCATTACACTGGTCAAAATCGTCATGGCTCCGACAGCAATATCTCCGCCATAACGAAGAAGAGAGGAATTAAAGCAAACCGTTACAATACTTTCACTTGCCTGCATAATAAAAGCAGCCAGTCCAAGAGTGACACATGGAACAAAAACTTTTGGTTCCAGACGCATATATTTCTTTCTAAGATGAAGATGTGTTTTTTTACCGCAAAGGAAAGAGACAACCCAAATCGTAGAAATTGCCTGTGAAATCACCGTTGCCAGAGCCGCCCCTTTTACACCCATATGAAAAGCAAAAATAAATACAGGGTCTAAAGTAATATTACAAATGGCACCAATAAGAACAGAAACCATAGAAATAGTAGTGAATCCCTGTGCAGTAATAAAAGCATTCATACCAAGTGTTAACTGCACAAACAAGGTGCCAAACGCATAGATATGCATATAGTCTGTGGCATAGCTGATCGTATTTTCACTGGCACCGAATGCGAGCAATAAATCTTTACTCCAAATCAGTAAAATAGCAGTTAAAATAAGAGAAATAACAATCTGGAGAAGAAAACAGTTTCCAAGTATATTTTCTGCCGATTCATTATCCTGCTTTCCCATATAAATAGAAGCTCTTGGAGCACCACCGGAGCTGACTAATGCGGCAAAAGCAGTAACGATCATAATGATTGGCATACAGACTCCCACACCAGTAAGAGCCAGACTGCCATCACTGGGGATATGCCCGATATAGATTCGGTCTACAATGTTGTAGAGCATATTGATGAGCTGCGCGATTACGGTTGGAATCGACAGCTTAAGAAGAAGCTTTCCGATGGGTTCGGCAGCTAAAAAGTTTTTGTTGTCTTGCATAAATATATAGTCTCCTTTTATAAGAATAGGTTCGCACATTTTATTGTAAGCATTTAAAGTGTCGTGAAAAAAGCTACGAATGTGGCTGGGGCATATGATTCATTCTTCTCCTTCCTAAATGGTATTTTTTTGAACTGTATTAAATAATATGATGAATGATAGGGAAAGTCAAGATTCTCCCTTTTTATTGTTATAATATGATGAATGATAAGGAAAATAAAAATAATGAGAAATGGATAGTACTAACAAATAATATTGTGACTTCCATTTTTTTTTACTTTGAATGATTTTTCAAACACACTCTAGGCGTTAAAGCGGTAATGTTTTTCTTGTGTATAGTGGAATATGGGAGTATAATAATAATATTAATATTTTTGTATAAGTTTAAAAGTTTTAATAGGATAATCGGCAAACCAGATGAAAGTCTGGGACGCAAAGCTACAGGGTCTTTAAAATGGCAGCCAGCTGCATGAAATGAGATGCACTGTCTGTTTGGCAGTGTTTTTTATGATATTATTTCATAGACGTAACTATAATAATTTTATAAAGAAGAGAGAAAAAATATGAAAATTAAAAAACTACAAAGTGTATGTCTCATTTTGGCATGTGTAGCAGTAACAGGACTTATAGGATGTGGGGAAACAGATAAGAGACCTGTATAAAGAGGGCTATGATGCAGTCGGTACAGGAAATAATTACCCTTATGTATTGGTAAGTCTAGTAGAACTGGAATATGAAGTATCTTCACAATTCTTCTTTTGAGAAAACAAAGGCGGAACTGGAAGAAAAAGGATGCAGTTATTCTAATGCAGTTCTGATTAGTATTACGTCATTAATCAGATATGATGCCGGTGATAAAGGCAAGGTAATAGAGTATGCGGATAAAATTGATACGTCATCACAGCATCTGTTAGGTATTATTAATGATGTTTTGGATATATGAATGCACATGTTTCAAAACCGGTTGAGATGAAGGTGCTGGAAAAGACGATCAGAAGCATAAAATCCGGCGGGGGGGGTACCGAACCGCAGGTCATTGAACAGTGACAAATGGAAAGTAACCAGACATAAAAAAATCGAAAAGGATAGTTAGGAATAGAAAGAATATGAAAGGGAAAAGAGTGATTGCAGGCATTCTGCTTGTGGGAATTTTGGCAGTTACCCTGGCAGGGTGTAAAAACACAGATAACACGAAAGAAGAAACAGAAAAGCCTGTTATTACCCTCGGCAGTGACAGTTATCCACCCTACAATTATCTGAATGAGGATGGCGTACCGACGGGCATAGATGTAGAACTTGCTACAGAAGCCTTCAAAAGAATGGGATATCAGGTGGATGTTGTCCAGATTAACTGGGAGAAGAAAAAAGAACTTGTGGAGAGAGGAGAGATTGACTGTATAATGGGCTGCTTTTCCATGGAAGGACGTCTTGATGATTACCGTTGGGCAGGACCATACATAGCAAGCCGTCAGGTAGTTGCCGTAAATAAGAGCAGTGACATCTATAAACTGAGTGATCTGGAAGGAAAGAATCTTGCCGTCCAGTCCACAACCAAACCGGAAGGTATCTTTCTGAAGCGGACGGATGAGAGAATCCCAAAACTGGGGAATCTGATCAGCCTTGGCCACAGAGAACTGATCTATACGTTTCTGGGAAAAGGATATGTAGATGCAGTTGCCGCACATGAAGAATCTGTTGTCCAGTATATGAAAGATTATGATGCAAGCTTCCGTATTCTGGAAGAACCTCTGATGCTCACCGGAATAGGTGTTGCTTTTGCAAAAAATGATGACAGAGGAATCTGTGAGCAGATGGAACAGACACTGGAAGAAATGCGTCAGGATGGCACATCCCTGAAAATTGTTGAAAAATATCTGGATGATCCGGAAAAGTATCTGGAGGTGGATGATCTTGGATATTAAGAGAAAGAAAAAAGAAAAACGAATCCAGCTGCTCGGTGGCCTGATTGGAATCTGTGTGGCTGTAGTCTCTCTGTTTTATTTCTTTCATGTAGAAAAAGCGGAGGCAGAGAAAAGAATGGTGGAGATTGTAAACTATGTCAAAGTGCAGTGCTCAACCTACACTCATTACAATGAATCATCGGAATCCAAAAGTCTTCTCCGTGCCATTGAAAGTGCCAGACAGATGAGTACAAATATTAACATGGAAACAGAAAACGGCAGGCAGCTAAGCCGGGATTTCCTGAAAGAAAATCTGCAGACTCTCTGGGTGAATGGCATCATTGTACTGGATACAGAAGGAAAGATAGATTGTGAATACAGTACGGATGAATCTCTGGCAAATGAGATTACAGAGTATCTGCAAAAAGAAATTATCATGGATTTTGTCGGATATGAAGAAAGATCGTATTCAGAACGGATTAACAGGAAAGACGGATCACATATTGACATTGCAGCCTGTGCCAGAAAAGATGCACAGGGTATCGTTGCTGTTTATTATTATACACCTCCGAAATTTGCCAGGAACTATACTCTGACGATACAGAGTCTTTTAAACGGCTATAGCACCCAGAAGGATGGAACGATTATTGTTGCAGACGAGGGAATCATTGTTGCCAGCAATGATGAGAGTTTGTTGGGGCAGAATACGGCTGACAACGAAGTTGTTAAGGCAATGAAGAGGAATACAGACAGTCAGCACATTTATCATTTGAAGAATGAAGGAACCGGATGCTACGGAATCATGCTGAAGCAGCGTGATTATTATATCTATGCGTATCTTTCGGATACAGAAGTGTTCCATAACCTTCCATTAAATGTGATAAGCGTTATTTTTCTTTATTTCCTGATGTTTAGTATATTCTGGTTTTGGACATACAGAACCAATCAGTCACATCAGAAACAGGAACAGGAAAAAGATGAAAAATATAAAACAGAACTTCTGATTGCTGCAAAAAAGGCAGAAGCAGCCAATGAGGCAAAAACAGAGTTTCTACAGCGAATGAGCCATGATATCCGGACTCCGATCAATGGAATCTGCGGCATGGTAAATATGGCAGATCATTATGCAGATGATATGGAGAAGCAGAAGGAATACAGGACAAAGGTGAAAGAGGCATCCAATCTGCTGCTGGAACTGGTAAATGATGTTCTGGATATGAGTAAGCTTGAGTCAGGTGAAATCGTTCTGGAAGAGATTCCATTTAATCTGAGCAGTATTTACAGGGAAGTATTTGTTGTAATCGAGCAGGTGGCTGCAGAACAGAATCTCCAGATTGTGTGGGAGAAAAAAGAAATCACACACCGTGATCTTATTGGAAGTCCAAGATATGTGAAACGTGTGATGATGAATATTCTGTCCAATGCGATGAAATATAACAGAGAAAACGGACATATCTATATCAGCTGCATTGAAATTCCATCCGGACAGCCAGAAACGACGACAATGGAATTTGTCTGCCGGGATACCGGAATCGGAATGGCAGAAGAGTTCCAAAAACATATTTTTGAACCATTTGCACAGGAACATGCAGGAAGCCGCACAAAATTTGCCGGAACAGGTCTGGGAATGCCGATTTCAAAGAAACTGATTGAGAAAATGGGTGGAACGATTACCTTTGAAAGCGCAGAAGGCATAGGGACGACATTTGTGATCCGGGTTCCATTTAAAATAGATCTGGATGCGGATAAACGTGAAGAACAGAAAGATGTATCAGAAAACTCTATAAAGGGGCTGCACATTCTTTTGGCAGAGGATAATGAGCTGAACATGGAAATCGCTGAATTTGTGCTTCGAAATGAAGGTGCTGACGTGACCAAAGCATGGAATGGGCAGGAAGCTGTTGAACGATTCAGAAAAAGCAGAGTTGGTGAATTTAATGTCATTCATTTGAACGCTTTACAATTTAAAGGAAGGTGGAAAAACGTGATTTACATCACAGGAGACACCCACGGGAAGTTTGAGCGGATTGAGCAGTTTTGCGGCAAATTTAAAACAAGCCGTGAGGATGTTTTGATTATTCTTGGAGACGCAGGAATTAATTTCTCTGGATGGGTAAAAGATCATGTAAAGAAAGAGTTTCTGGAAACCCTACCAATTACATTTTTTTGTATTCATGGAAATCATGAGCAGAGACCGCAGACGATAGGAAGCTATAGGGAAAAATTATGGCGTGGCGGTGTGGTTTATTATGAAGAGGAGTATCCGGATCTGCTTTTTGCAAAGGACTCGCCACACTGATCGGCTGCTTCATCGGACTGCTGTGCGGTGTGCTGAATACCATTCCTTATACGAAGAAGGACCCTCTGCCCAAGCGGTTCCTGCTGAAGCTGCTGCGGATTATCATCCGCATTTATGTAGAGGTGTTCCGGGGGACCCCCATGGTGCTGCAATCCGTGTTCATTTACTACGGCCTGCCCTACTTCTCCAA
>OLNF01000309.1_pt1 | contig 41852 bp, 40 predicted proteins | sample 1673061 | NCBI WGS metagenome assembly OLNF01 (sample SAMEA3136751, study PRJEB25190) | human gut metagenome
TTTGGTAACAAAAAATGCGGTATTTATGCGGTTTGTGGCGTTTTGCAAACGCCTAATCATATTATTATGCTGTGAGGGCATATGTTAGAGAGACTTATGGAAATGTATACAGCAAATATAAGAGGTCATCTGTTATAAAAAGAAAATAAGAAACAGAAACTATGAAAATAATAAGGGAAAAGGTTATGAAGAGAAGGTTAGGTACAATAGCAGCCCTGTTGTTATGTGTTATTCTGACAACAGTAAATATATGGGCTGATGACGGAAAAGGACAGGATCCGGATTATGTCACTGATTATTATATGGTCGTGCAGAGTGCTGAGGGTGGCATAAATATTTATGCTGAATCAGATCCACAGAGTGAGATATTAAATGATCAGCTGATCATCAATGGAACTGCAATTCATATTCAGGGTGAAAAGGATGGCACAGATAATAAAAAGTGGGCATACACACAATATCATGGAATGAACGGTTATATTCCTATGGACGATCTGAAGCCGGTTACGCGTAGTGAGGCAATAAAAGAAGAAATCAATACACTGGGCGGTAAGGACGTGGATTTTGAAGTAAAAATCCAGGGAGATGATGGAAAAGCTTCTGTATATAACGGACCTGGAGAGAAGTTTGGAGAAGTCAGCGGAACTTCCGGAATTGAGAATGATACGACTGTACATATTTCTCAGTATGTTCATGGAGAAGATGGCATAAACTGGGGAAGGACTGACACAGACGGTGTTGATCAGGGCTGGCTGAATCTTGATCGTGATACTGATTACGCAGGTAAATCTGAGGGTGAAACAGCAGCGGAGGCAGCTGTAGCAGGAGATAAGAGTGTGGAAGGAACATCAATCCCGGAAACGACAGTGACACCGACACCAGAAGCGACACCAACACCGCAAGTGACCGCAACACCGACGCCGGAAGCGACACCGACACCGAAAGTGACTGTAACACCGACGCCGGAGGCAACACCGACATCAGGGGCTACTACTACACCGGAAGCAACACCGACATCAGGGGCTACTACTACACCGGAAGCAACACCGACATCAGAGGCAACTGCAACCCCGGAGGTGAATGGCAAAGAGAATACAGATAAGAAGGAAATAGATAAGAAATCGAAGCCAGGTAAAGATGATTCACAGAAAGTATCTGGAAAGAATGTAAAGTCTGATTCAGGAATGCTTAATCCTGTAGTCTGGATCAGTGGGATAGGAATCGTTATCATTATAGGATTATTAATCTATTTTCTGAAAAAGAAGAAATAATATAAGAAATTAAAAGAGCAGCGTACCAGGCGGTACAGCTGCTCTTTTTGGAAAAATGTGTGTGTATAATTGAGACATTCTGAGGAAACCTCGAATAGTCTTAATTAACGAAAATGTTAACTTGTGTGTACAATAGTAGTTTACAATCTTTTGACAGATTAATCAAGATAAAATTTCATAGAAAATGATATATTTTTGTGTTACTACAACTTGCACAATAATGAACGGGCACGTATAATAGGAGAAAGCAATACTCAAGGATGAGGTAAAGAGAATGAAGATAACTGAAGAATTGCTGAATGAAATGAAAGTTAGGGATGAGAATTTTTCTGACGGATTAATCTTGCCGGATGGTGAATATATGAGGATTCCCAGAGGGCATCTTCATGGAATGATGGAGCTGCTGCCATGGACAGAGGATGAAATCTGGAAAATGATCCCGGAGGGAGACTCTCCTCTTTTCTGGCTGGTTGAGAAGACAGGATGTGTTCTTACTGATTATAATAATTCAATAGGAATGAAAATGACACCTGCCCAGCAGCAGGTGTTCGATGCGATGCGGGCACATGGCTTTCTTACAGATGATTATTATGATCTTACGAAGCAGAGAGAGAAGGTCAGAAAAGAACAAATGGAGCGTGCTGGCAGCTCCAAGTAATAAGAAAGCAGCAGGAAATTCAGACTGTATGGTTAGAAGTATTCACGCATACAGGTGAGGATTCCGGTTTTGAGTTCTTCAAAGGTGTAGTCTGTGCGCCCGCGGAAATAATAGACAACCTGTTCACAGATTCCGTCTGCAAAGATTTCTGTTTTCATCTGAAACCACGGTGCCGGATTATGGTTTATATCCGGGATAGAAAGAACTTTAGCTGCAATCTCCCGGCGGAGCTTACGCAGAAAATACATAGGTGATTCAGAAGAGAGAATCTGTCTGTACAGGTTCTCATTTTTGTGTATAAGATCTAATAATTCCTCTGTAAATGTGAGTAACTCTTCCTTGGTTCTGGGATTATGCTGCATGACATCACTCATCAGCGTCTGCTCCATTTCACTGGCAATATCATAAATATCACTGTGATGCAGATAAAAAGTAGAACGATTGATATTCGCCCGCCTTACCAGTTCAGTTACCGTGATCTTATCTAACTCTCCTTTTTCTTTGACCATCTCTGCAAAGGCATTACGGATCGCTGTCTTTGTCTTAACAGAAGAGATGGCTCTCAGAGTGTATCCGACGGGGCATCCGCATTAGCACAGAGCTGCGCAGGATTTGAGGACTTGAAATCTCAAAATACTGACAGTGCGGCATACCTTAGAGGAATCGCGTCCCAGGCAATGGCAGTTTACGGAAGCCTCTCTGCAACTCAGAAAGCAGTGGTAGATGCAGCCGGAGATGTAAGTTCAGTTTCTGCAAATCTGGAAAATATTGCATCATTACTGGAAGCAAATAACAGTGCTTATGAAGGGGTGGAATCCGGAGCATCCAGCGTGGAATCCGGAGCAGCCCAGGTAGCACAGGGTGCATCAGAGCTGAAAGATAACTATGCACAGTTTGACATACAGATTCAGTCTCTTCCTGTACTTCTGCAGAACATGATCACAGATCAGATGGATACACTGGTAACAGCTATCAACACCCTGACAGACCAATACAAAGAACTGGATGCAGGAAGCGGAAACTATACACAGGGAGTGGATCAGGTGAAGAAAGCGTACAGTCAGTTCTACAGTGCATACAGTCAGGTTGTAAAAACTACAGATTCCCTGACAAGCGGAACCAAAAACCTGAAAACAGGTGCAGAATCCCTGGAAAATGGCGCCAGCAGCTTTACGCAGGAACACAGAGTCTGAAGAATGGAACATCTGCTCTTTCCGACGGAGCGAACACCCTGGTAAGCGGAGTAAACAGCCTCCAGAATGGAATTTCCAGTCTGCAGACAGGTGTGGGAACTCTTACTTCCGGAATTGATACACTGGATAATGGCGCAGGTTCTCTTTCCGACGGAGCATCCAGTTTATATGACGGAACTGCAGAATTGTATGACGGAATCGTCAGCCTCGCAGATGGAACAGATGATTTGAAAGACGGCACAACAGAATTCACTGACAAAACAAAAGACATTGATACACAGATTGATGATGCCATTAATGAAGCAACAGACAAGATCGCAGGTACAGACTTTACACCTGTATCCTTTGCATCTGATGAAAACACAGATATCGGACTTGTACAGTTTGCTATGAAAACGGAAGCAATCTCTATTGCTGATGATGAAGAAGAGGAAACAGTAGAAGAAAATAAGAGCGTCGTACAGAAACTGAAAGATCTTTTCTGATAAAAATGGATCAGAAAAATTTTCAAAAGAAATAAAAGATTAACTCAATAAAACATTAGCCAATTAATCTCAGAACTTTTATCCAGAGGGGCGTTACCCTGAAGAAAAAGTTCTGAGATTTTTTTATAAATGTTGTTTTTACAACATACTTATGATTGAATATCCGATATACTTTGCCATGTAATCAAGAGAACACAGACATTTACCATAGAACACAGATAATTTACAGGAGGAAAATACATGATAAGACAGATCATACACATCGACGAAGAACGCTGCAACGGATGCGGTTTATGCGCCGATGCCTGTCAGGAGGGAGCAATCGGCATTGTAGACGGAAAAGCAAAGCTTCTACGTGATGACTACTGCGACGGGTTAGGCAACTGCCTGCCGGTATGTCCAACAAATGCAATTTCATTTATTAAAAGAGAAGCAGCAGCCTTTGACGAGGCAGCAGTAGAAGCAAATATGAAAGCAAATACAGAGAATGGAACAGGAGCCGCAGATACGAAATCAGCATCATCATGTGCAGGAGCCGGCACTGCAGAACCCAAATATGGAATCGGCAAGCTTTTCACAGGATGCCCGGGAAGCATGGCGAAGAAGATTCTAAAAGCACCACAGAAAGAAGAAAGAACTTATACACAGTCCAACACCCCGGCGGAATCCGAACTGCGTCAGTGGCCGGTACAGATCAAATTAGTACCAGTCAACGCCTCATACTTCGACGGAGCGCATCTTCTGATTGCAGCAGACTGCACTGCATATGCTTACGCAAACTTCCATCAGGAATTTATCCGCAACCGTATTACCCTGATTGGATGCCCGAAATTGGACGAGGGCGACTACAGTGAGAAACTGACAGAGATTATCCGCCAGAATGATATCAAAAGCGTAAGCATTGTACGAATGGAAGTTCCATGCTGTGGCGGTCTGGCCAGAGCAGCAGAAACAGCCCTGAAAAACAGTGGAAAATTCATTCCATGGCAGGTAAAAATCATTTCTACAGACGGCCATATTGTGGATAATATGTAAAAAGATGTAAAGACTTATAAGCAACTAAAGAATGAAGCTAAAAACCATAGAAATATAAGATAAAGGAGAAAAAGAATGGATAAACAGATGTTTTGTTTTCAGTGTGAACAGACCGCAGGATGCAGTGGATGTACAGGAAAAGCAGGAGTATGCGGAAAAACCGCAGATACAGCAGGACTTCAGGATGAACTGACAGGAGCTCTTATCGGCCTTGCCCGCGCCTGCGCAAACAATGAAAGAAAAGAAACCACAGACCGTGTCGTAATCGAAGGACTCTTTACCACTGTCACTAATGTAGCTTTTGATGATGAATCCATCCGGGAAATGATCAGCAAAGTAAATGCAGAGAAGAGCAAAATTGTTCCTGACTGTGCTGCCTGTGCCTCCAGATGCGGAAATACAGATAATTATGACATGACCCGCATGTGGAATGCCAACGAGGACATCCGTTCTCTCAAATCTCTGATTCTTTTTGGCATAAGAGGAATGGCAGCCTACGCATATCACGCAATGGTGCTTGGATACAAGGATTCGGAAGTAAATGACTTTTTCTATAAAGCCTTATTTGTACTTGCAGAAGATTGGGGAATGGAAGAACTTCTTCCTGTAGTTATGGAAGTGGGAAAAGTGAACTTAAGCTGCATGGCACTCCTTGATAAAGCAAATACCGAAACATTCGGTACTCCTGAACCGGTGACTGTACCGCTGAATGTAGAAAAAGGCCCGTTTATCGTAGTAACAGGTCATGATCTCTATGACCTGAAACTCCTTCTTCAGCAGACTGAAGGAAAAGGAATCAATATTTACACACACGGGGAAATGCTTCCTGCACATGCATACCCGGAATTAAAGAAATTTTCACACCTCAAAGGAAACTTCGGCACTGCATGGCAGAACCAGCAGAAAGAATTTGACCATATTCCTGCTCCGATCCTTTACACAACCAATTGCCTTATGCCGCCGAAAGCAAGCTACAAAGATCGTGTATTTACTACAGAAATGGTATCATTCCCGGATGTAGTTCATATTGATGATGACAAAGATTTTACCCCAGTGATCGAGAAAGCCCTGGAACTTGGCGGATATGCAAAAGATACACAGTTTACAGGAATCAATGGCGGAACAGAAGTTATGACAGGCTTTGCTCACGGAACTGTCCTGGGTGTGGCAGACAAAGTAATTGAAGCAGTTAAATCAGGTGATATCCGTCACTTCTTCCTGGTAGGCGGATGCGACGGTGCACGTAAAGGCAGAAATTATTATACAGACTTTGTAAAACAGACTCCGGATGACACTATCATCCTGACTCTCGCCTGCGGAAAATACCGTTTCAATGATCTTGACCTTGGAACAATCGACGGCCTTCCGAGAATCATGGATATGGGACAGTGCAATGATGCCTACAGTGCTATTAAAGTAGCCGTAGCCCTTGCGGAAGCATTCAACTGCAGTGTAAATGAACTGCCATTAAGCATGATTCTTTCCTGGTACGAGCAGAAAGCAGTCTGCATTCTCCTCACTTTGCTTCATCTGGGAATCAAGGATATCCGCTTAGGTCCGACTCTGCCTGCATTTATTTCTTCGAATGTTCTGAAGTATCTGGCGGAAAACTACAATATTGCTCCGGTAACAACACCGGAAGAGGATCTGAAAAAAATTCTGGGATAATGGTAGCGTCTATTTCATTAGAAAGATAAATATAATTAGAAAAACGGCGTAAATCTGAATGTTTTGATTTACGCCGTTAATTTTTTGATGTATGAATCAATATTCAGGAAAAATCCGGAAAGTTCCCTATCTCTCCATCATACTGATAGATTCTATTCCTACACTGCCGCCACGAACAACTTCAATTCTGTGGAATTCTTCTTTGATCAGTTTAACAACAGCATCATTCTTGGTTGCAGTCTGTACAAATTCAAGTAACAGGCTGTCCTTTCCGTAGTCGATGACTTTGGCTTTAAAAGTTTCTGCAATCTGAAAAAGTTCTACTTTATCTTCCTTTGAGCAGTTGAAAACTTTGATGTACAGGATTTCTTTCATGCGGACAAAAACATCGGTGAAGTCAATAACTTTGATGACTTCAATCATACGGTTCAACTGTTTCTTAATCTGCTCGAATGTCTCATCATCGCTGACTGTTGCGATTGTCATTCGGGAAACTGTCGGGTCTTCAGTGGTTCCTACTGTGAGGCTGTCAAGATTGTAGCTTTTTCCGGAGAAGAGTCCGGAGATTTTTGACAGAACACCTACCTGGTTTTCAACATAGAGAGAAATCCATCTTTTTTTCATTCCTTTATCCATAATATGCTAACCTCCTGTTTAACAATCCATGATCATATCTTCCAGAGTTCCGCCTGGTTTGATCATTGGATAAACCATTTCCTCAGGGTCAATGATAAATTCAATTACTGTAGGTGCTTTTGTATTTTTCTTGGCCTCTTCGAAAGCTGCTGCAATTTCTTCTTTCTTTGTAACACGGATTCCCTTTGCTCTGTAGCTTTCTGCAAGTTTGATGAAATCCGGTGTGTACTGCGGATATTCCATGCCCTCTGTGCGGCGGGAAAGTGCTCCAGCGCGCAGGTTTGTCATTGCATAACGTTTACCGTAGAAAAGTTTCTGCCACTGACGTACCATTCCGAGATATTCATTATTAAAGATGCAGAGGATAACAGGGAGTTCCTCAAGAACTGCTGTTGCAAGTTCCTGAATATTCATCTGTACACCACCGTCACCGGAAATTACGATAACCGGTCTGTCAGGATTTCCAATTTTGGCTCCGATTCCTCCAGGAAGTCCATATCCCATAGTTCCCAGACCACCGGACATGATCATCTGTTTGCCCTCAGTTACTTCGGCATACTGGGAAACTAGCATCTGGTGCTGACCTACGTCTGTGACGATGATGCTGTTATCAAATTGCTCATTGATTTCTTTCAGGATGTCCATTGGACTTAACACATCGTTCGGACGCATTTTAAGTGGATGTTCTTCTTTCCATGCTTTGATCTGGTTAAGCCATTTGCCCGTGGAGCATTCCTGTACGTATTCGCTCATCTTTGTGATAGCTTCTTTTGCATCTGCAACGATCGGGATATCTACCTGGATATTTCGGGAAATGGATGCTGTGTCGATATCAATGTGGACAATCTGTGCATGTGGTGCAAACTCGTGAAGCTTTCCTGTGATTCTGTCATTGAATCGGGTTCCGATGGAGAAAAGTACATCACAATTGCTGACTGCCATGTTTGCTGCATAAGCTCCGTGCATACCAAGGTTTCCGATAAAGAGCGGATGGTCTGTCGGGATAGCGCCTTTTCCCATTACTGTTGTAACGACCGGGACATTTGTTTTCTCTACTACTTCACGGAAGATTTCGTGAGCGCGGGAGATTACAACACCGCCGCCAGCCAGGAATAACGGGCGCTTTGCTTTATGTAAAAGTTTCAGGGCACGTTTAAGCTGGCCGATGTGTACATCTGTGTTTGGTTTGTAGCCGCGGATGTTGACGTTCTTTGGATATTCTGCACTGCCGAGTTCTGCCATGACATCTTTCGGAAGGTCGATAAGGACCGGGCCGGGCCGACCGGTGCGGGCAATGTAGAAAGCTTCTTTGATGATACGGCCAAGGTCTTCACGTCTGCGGACAGTGACACCGTATTTGGTGATGCTGCGGGTGATGCCTACAATGTCTACTTCCTGGAATGCGTCGTTTCCGATCAGGTGGCGGGCTACCTGTCCTGTGAAGCATACGAGAGGGACACTGTCATAGTTGGCAGTTGCGAGACCGGTTACCAGGTTAGTTGCTCCAGGGCCGCTGGTTACAAGACATACGCCGACTTTGCCGGTGGTTCTGGCATAGGCATCGGCTTCGTGAACGAGGGCCTGTTCGTGACGTGGGAGGATGATTTTTACATCGTTCTGTTTGTAGAGTTCATCGCTGATGTCGATAGTACAGGCACCAGGATAACCGAAAAGGTATTCTACGCCTTCTTCTTTTAAGGCTTTGACTAAGAGTTTGTTGCCGGATATTTGTTTCATGTGTTGGACCTCCTTTTGGTGTATAGGGACGCTCAGGAATTTATTTGTTTTCAGGTGCGGTTTCGGAGTCTAGGAACTCTAAGTGTCTGTAAATCTGCTAAAAACGTTCAGAAAAATCTCAAACTCGCTTCGCTCAGACAGTGAGATTTTTCTGAACAACGCAGATTTCCAGGCACTAAGAGTTGCTACGACTCCTGCAAATGCACCTGAAAACAAATAAATTCCTGAGCTGAATACTGGCAATTGAAAATAAATTTGATGCAGAATTTTGCCTGCGGCTTATTCTGCGGATACGTATGATTGCAGGAAATAAGAAAGAATCCTGCCCGGAGGGCTTTTTATATTATAGGAATATTAGGGAGTAATTTCCTATGATATAAAAAAGCCCCGGGCTGTTTGCCCAGGGCGAAAATATTTCCGCGGTACCACCTGTATTCAGAGTTTTGCTCTGCACTTTGTCAGTACTGATATACTGTGTTCCTGTAACGTGGAACTGACGTTGAAGCCTACTGGGCATATCAGGATATGCTGTTGGGTTCACTGCTCAAGGGCTACTTCTACAACTCGTTCATGAAAGCTCGCACCAACCGCTTTCTCTCTGTGCTTCGCGGGGTTGTATACTCCTCCCTGTCACTGCATTTTGCTTTTATTATCTGACTGTTGTTTATTGCTAATTATTATACATTTGAATTATGGTGGTTGTCAACCGAGTTTTTGGGAAATAGGAAAAGGATTTTCAAATAGTTAAACTGTAGTGGTAGCAGAGGAAGGAACGGTAGCCGGGAAGTTGATCTGATTTTTCTTCGGGGTAAAGGATGACTTGAAATTATAGTAGAGGAATGTTAACATCATGAAAAGAGCAAAGAAGTATGGATAGGGAATATTATGTGAAAGGAAATAATATATGGCAAAAAAGAAAATCTATGCGGTGAGAAAAGGTCATAAAACAGGTTTATTCAATACCTGGGCAGAGTGTCAGAAAGCGACAGCGGGATATTCAGGAGCTGAATTTCGAGGTTTCACAGACAGAGAAGAAGCTATGGCATTTCTGAACATGAAGACAGCTGAAACTGTGTCGGGGAACAAGGCAAGAGAGGCAGCAGGAGTAGTAGAAGTGCCTGAAAATATGGTTATTGCTTATGTTGATGGAAGTTTTGAAAAGAACATTGGAAGATACGCATTTGGCTGCGTGATCCTTACACCGGACGGGGACGAAATCCGTAAATCCGGAAGCGGAAGTGATCCTGCGGGAGTTGCAATTCGAAATGTAGCTGGAGAGATGCTTGGTGCTATGAATGCCGTGAAATGGGCACAGGAGAATGGATACCCTGCTGTAGAAATCCGCTACGATTATGAAGGAGTTGAGAAATGGGTAACAGGTGTATGGAGAGCAAAGACACCTCTTACCAGCAAGTACGCAGCTTATATGCAGAATGCAGGAAAAGCGGTTCATATTTCATTTTGCAAAGTAGCAGCCCATACAGGGAACCATTATAATGAAGAAGCTGACCAACTTGCCAAAAGCGCATTGCTTCATACAGACGAAGAGGTAAGTATATAAAAGTAAAAATAGTATAGAAATTTGTTATAAAAACAAAAGATAACGGAAGAAAATACAAAAAATATGTGATACACTGTGAGTTGCCGATAAGTTGATGACAACATCAATTTTATCGGCACATTGTTAATTATCAGTATAGAAAAGAATGGTCTGCTGACTGAAAGATTCGACAATGCATTTTATATTTCAAAATTAAATTTACAGAGGGGGAGGGGAAATATTGTACCGATAAGTTGATTCTTGAAACAATCTTACAGGATATATTTTTATTTTATGGAGATGCAGCAGTGACTGCGGCGATCGACGACAACGTGGAAATAAGAAATCCAGACATTAGATTGTTTAATAAATTAATTTTTGGCACAATATACATCAGATGAAAACAAACTATAACAAAACAGTACAGGCATGTTTTATAGGATATGTTGTACAGGCAATCGTTAACAATTTTGTGCCATTATTGTTTCTGACATTCCAGAACAGCTATGGGATATCATTGCAGAGGATTACACTTCTGGTTACTTTTAACTTTGGAATTCAGCTTCTGGTAGACCTGGCATCTATCGGATTTGTAGACAGGATCGGCTATCGTGCGTCTATGATTGTTGCTCATGCCATGGCGGCAGCGGGACTGATTCTGCTTACGGTTCTTCCGGAAGTATTCAGTGATCCGTTCTGGGGCCTTTTGGTGGCAGTTATGATCTATGCGATTGGAGGAGGACTGCTTGAAGTACTGGTAAGCCCTGTTGTAGAAGCGTGTCCGACAGATAATAAAGAAAAAGCGATGAGTCTTTTGCATTCTTTCTACTGTTGGGGTCATGTAGGAGTTGTACTTCTTTCGACATTATTTTTCAGAATTTTTGGAATTGAAAACTGGAAGTATATGGCGATTGTATGGTCACTGATTCCAATTGCCAATGGAATCCTCTTTTCCAGAGTTCCGATTGCACCGCTTCTGGATGAAGGAGAAGAAGGACTTACTATGGCAGAACTTTTTAAGAAAAAAATTTTCTGGGTTTTAATGCTGATGATGCTCTGTGCAGGTGCTAGCGAACAGGCAGTCAGCCAGTGGGCATCTACTCTTGCAGAAAAGAGCTTCGGCATTAATAAAACTATCGGTGATCTTGCAGGCCCTATGGCATTTGCGATTCTTATGGGAAGTTCCAGAGCATTTTATGGAAAATTCGGAGAAAAGATCAATCTGGAACGTTTTATGCAGTACAGTGCGATTTTGTGTATGATTTCGTACCTGATGATCGCATTTATTCCGGTTTCTGCGCTTGGAATCCTGGGATGTGCAGTCTGCGGTTTATCGGTAGGGATTATGTGGCCGGGAACATTCAGTATGGCTGCAGCATCAGTGAAGAGAGGGGGAACAGCATTATTTGCATTACTTGCTCTTGCAGGTGATGTAGGGTGTTCTTCCGGTCCGACTTATGTGGGAATGATTTCCGGAGTATTAAGTGATAACCTGAAAATGGGGATCTTTGCAGCTCTTGTTTTCCCAATACTGATGATTGTGGGAATCAGGCTGATTATGGGATTGAGAAAGAATGTATAAAATAAATATATAGAAAGATAAGTCCTCTGCTGCCGATAAGCAAATAGAGAATATCGGCAACAGGGGACTTTAAGATTATTCTAAAGTCATATCTCCGTCTTTAACCCATCCAATCTTACGCAGAAAATGATTGATAAGAGGGCAAAGAACTGCCGGAAGGACAAATGAGATAAGCAGAAGACCAGCCCAGTCCCAACCTGTAACTGCAGATTTAGTTCCCGCAGCAATGTCATTCATCCAGCCTGTATAAACACCGATCTGACCTACAAAACCGCAGGTTCCCATACCTGAAGAAACAGGAGTACCGTTCATCTGAAGTTTAAACAGACAGGTAGCAAGTGGTCCGGTAATGGCTGAAGTAAGGATTGGTGCGATCCAGATACGTGGATTTTTGACGATATTTCCCATCTGAAGCATGGAAGTTCCGATCCCCTGGGAAACCAGTCCGCCCCATTTATTTTCGCGGAATGACATAACTGCAAAACCTATCATCTGTGCACTGCATCCAGCCACAGCAGCTCCTCCTGCAAGACCGGTAAGTCCGAGTGCAGCGCATATTGCTGCGGATGAGATAGGCAGAGTCAGTGCGATACCAACAAATACAGATACCAGGATTCCCATCAGGAATGGCTGCAGATTGGTGGCCCACATAATAATATTTCCTACTTTCATCGCTGCACTTCCAAGTGCCGGAGCCCACCATGCAGAAAGACCTACACCTACGCCGATAGTGACAAGTGGAGTGACCAGAATATCAATTTTTGTTTCTTTGGAAACTGCTTTTCCGATTTCAGAAGCAAAAATAGCAACAAATAATACAGCCAGCGGTCCGCCTGCACCGCCAAGTGCATTAGATGCAAAACCGACAGTGATCAGTGAAAACAGAACCAGTGGCGGACAATGAAGTGCATAACCTATGGCAACTGCCATGGCAGGACCACTCATTGCAGAAGCCAGAGATCCTACTGTATACTGTGTATCATTAACAGTAGCAACAGCGGTGGTAAGGAACGAGATGTGGAACTGTGTTCCGAGAGTATTGATAATGGTACCAATCAGAAGGGAACAAAAAAGTCCCTGTGCCATGGCACCAAGAGCATCGATTCCATATCGTTTTACAGAAATTTCGATGTCTTTACGCTTGAGAAATGCTTTTAACTTTTCCATAATTTGTGTCTCCTCGTTATATTTTGGGTATATGTTACTGTGCACGAAGTGAACAGAAACATGCATATGGATACGCATGGCTTTTATTATAAACTTATTTGAAAAAAATGCAAATTTGGAATAGTCTTATTTAAGAAAGGATATTGTAAAGTATTTTTAGCTTTGCTATGATATAAAGAAGTGATTTTACGGAGGAGAAAGAGATGATTGAATGGATAAAAAACATAAACTGGAAATATGTTATCGTCATGTGTATCGGAAATATTATATTGGGTCTTGGAATAGCAATCTTCAAGTTTTCGGGATTAGGAAATGATCCTTTCAGTGGAATGGTGATGGCACTATCTGACAGAGCCGGAATTGAGTATGCTGTTTTTCTGATTATGATTAATACGATCGTATTTATAGTCGAATTTATTTTAGGAAGGAAGTTGATAGGACTGGGAACCTTTGTCAATGCATTGCTTCTGGGATATGTGGTCACATTTTTTTATAACTTGATTGTTTCAGCAGCGGGAGAACCAGGTCAGCTATTGCAGAGAATTCTGATCGTATGTATCGGTGTAATAGTGACAAGCTTTGGTGTGTCGATGTATCAGTTGCCGAAACAGGGCGTTGCACCTTATGACAGTATGTCACTGATTATGACAGAGAGACTGAAAAAAATCCCATATTTCTGGAACAGGGTAGTAACAGATGCTTTCTGTGCACTGATGTGCTGGCTGGCAGGGGGAATTGTAGGACTGGGAACACTGGTCAGTGCATTTGGACTGGGACCGTTTGTACAGTTCTTTGATACACACTTCACTTCAAAACTTCTGGAGAAGATAGGAAAATAAATAATAAAGACTGTCATGTCGGATACACAGCATAAAAATGTGTAGCGTCATGGCAGTCTTTTTATACGGGGAAATTCGGTTAGAATTTTTTGATATAAATTTGGTTATACATGGAATTGACAGAAGATTTTCCAGATTTCGCTTTATGAGGGATCAATGCTGATATCACCATCATCGGACTGAATACTCAAATGATTCTGTATGGAAGGGGCATTTTTTTCAAATGTGCTTTCATCGTCTGTAGAAACAAGTTTCCCATTCAGTTTATCAGGAACATTAATATCTCCCATGTTTGTATCCAGACTCAAAGTCAGATCATCAAGGCTGTTTTCCGGAAGAGTCAGATCAATATCCCCCATTTTTGAAGTAATCTGGCAGTTCTTATAAAAAGCAACATCGGTTCCGGTTGTATCTCCTTCAGATAGTGAAAATGTACTGTCTGTAAAGCTGGAAGAATCAACGTCCAGATCACCAAGGGAAGCATTAAGTTTCAGGTTAGACATAGTGCTCTCTGATATAGAAATATCTCCTTCTTTATCTGTGACAGAAACATTTGCAACATTCAGATCTTCCAGTGTGAGATCGCCAAGATTTACCTGTACGTTGAGGTTCTGACAGGTCAGAGCAGTAAGTTCCATATCACCTTCAGTCAGCTGACAGGACAAGGTATTAAGTTTCTGATCATGCGGAATATAAACAATAACCTGATTAGTCCGATTTTCGGATGTGTTATCAGAGAAATGACGGACAGTCAGAAGGTCTTTGAGAAAAGCAACATCGATGTGGACATATTCGGAAGACACATGTCCATTTGACTCTGCCAGATTCAGCGTTCCGTTATCTACCTGCCAGGAAACCGGGACAATTCCTTTCGTTGTCTCAACATTGTAAGAAAGGTAGAAATTATCATCCTCGGATTCCTTGACTGCCAGATCAATGTGTTTGAAATCTACATTCAGGTTGCTGAAGGAATCGATTTTCGTTTTTTTCAGAACAGCGTGGCTGCCATCATCTTTGGTTGAGGTGGAACCGTTATAGGAGTTCAGGTCAGTATTAGCAATATAGTCTTTACCGCCGGCTGCAATTCCTGAGCCAAAGAGAACGAGTCCGAGAGCACAGAGAACAGTGCCGGTCATGAGAAATTTTCTGGTTTTGTGATTTTTCATAATAGATTAACCTCTCTTTCTTCTTATAAGAAGCTGAGCCATTCTTGCAAACAGAAGGCAGGTCCATTTGCACAGATAAATTCCGAGGATACAGAGCAGAATGCTCAGTCCGACGCCCAGAAGTCCGAGACCAAGAAGGATGAAACTTCCGGAAGCTGAGAATGGGACAGCAACAATTCCGCGTACAAAAAGCTTTGCACCTATAAGAAAAGCACTCAGTGCAAATGCAAAGATACATAAGTATGCGGCAAACATACAGATTGCAACGCTTAACAGCACAGCGAACAATGCTGCCAGCAGAGGGACTGCAATTGGTGCTGCACAGACAGCAAGCAGGGCAATCTTCAATGTACCTTTCCGAATTGGTCGTGAATGATCTGCTTCCTCGTCCAGCTTTTTATCCAGCAAATTCGCAATCAAATCCCTGGCAGCTTCTTTAGGCGTGCCAAGTTCTTCCATTAATTTCTGCTGGCCGGCCTCATCCGCTTCGCCAAAATATTCTTCAAAATATTCAATGGCGTCATCATAATCCTGCTTCGGAAGACGGCGCAGATGCTTTTTTAATTGAGTCATATATTGTTCTTTCGTCAATTTCTTATCCTCCCTTCAATGATCCCGTCAATGGTATCACGATAGCTGTTCCATTCCTGATGGAGAAAGACCAGCTGTTCTTTCCCGGACTCTGTGATGGAATAATATTTACGCTTACGTCCCTGAAATTCCTGAGAATAAGTGGTTACGTAGCCGCTTTTTTCCAGTTTTTTCAGAATCGGGTATAAAGTAGACTCTTTGATGTCCGCTACAATTTTAATGGTCTGGCTGATTTCGTATCCGTAAGAATCCTGCGAGTCCACGATCGATAGGATCAGAAACTCGATCAACAATGCAGATACAGGATAATACATAGAATCACCTCCTGTGTTAATATGTAAAATAATTATATATAAAAATTTTATATATAAAATATATACATATAGATTCAAAATGTCAATAGCAAATTGAAAAATAAAAAAGAACTGCTACAGGGAAGATGCTTCTTCAGAATCCACAGGATTTCCGGAAAAGATTTTTGTAACAGTTCTTTCTTCTATATATAAATATAATAAATTTAAAGTTGCGGATAAGTCAGTACCGCGAATCTTAAGCGGTTATTACATTGACTTGTTTGTTAACTTATCGATGTACTAGCTGCACATATGGCATGCTTCACAGGCAGACGGTGTAGAGGCGCATCCGCCCATGGCGGTTTCACGCAGTTCGGCAGGAAGTTTCTTACCTACTGTAAACATTGTCTGGATCATTTCATCCAGTGGAATCAGCTGTGGGATTCCGGCAAGGGCCATTTCTGCAGCAATGATAGCGTTTGCTACTCCGGCAGCATTTCTGTTCTGGCATGGGTATTCTACCAGACCGCCGACCGGATCACATACCAGACCAAGCATGTTCATAAGAACAGTAGATGCAGCATAAGTACATTCTTTTGGAGTGCCGCCCATCAGTTCTACAGCAGCAGAAGCTGCCATGGCAGATGCAACACCAACTTCAGCCTGACATCCGCCGACAGCACCTGCAACTGTTGCATTTCGCATTGCCAGATATCCGATGGCACTTGCATTAAATAAGGCCTGGATGATTTTTTCATCAGAGAACTGATAATGTTCCTGCATCGCCAGCATCAGCCCCGGAACAATTCCGGCAGAACCGGCAGTAGGAGAAGCAACGATCAGGCCCATGGAAGCATTGGTTTCCAGAGTAGCCATTGCATAAGTGATTGCTTTTTGAAGCAGATCACCGCACAGCCCCTCATTGTTCTGAGCATGGAGACTCAGTTTTCTGGCTTCACCGCCGATTAGACCACCCATAGATTTCACTGGCTGTTTGATCGGAGAGAATGCGGCATCTTTCATGATTTCCAGTACCCGCGCCATTTTTTTATTAACGATCTCAGCAGCAGTTTCGCCAAGCTCAATCTCACGGATACGCATAATCTCTGAGACAGGAAGATTTTTTTCTTCACAGAGTGCTAAAAGTTCATTTGCATTTTTAAAATCCATGATAAAATCCTCCTTTCTTTACATCTGTACGATCATTACTTCATGAATATTTGGGTTTTCACGGATGGCAGGAACAATGTTTTCCGGAAGTTTACCGTCAGATTCAACGATCGTGTAGGCGATATCGCCCTTGCCTTCGCGGAAGAGACGCATAAATGCAATGTTAATATTACGGTCACTCAGGCATTTGGTAATATATGCTACAACGCCCGGAGTATCCTGATGAATAACGATTACCGCACTGTATTCACCTGTAAAGTCTACCTGTACATGGTTGATCTCTACGATGCGGACCTTGCCACCACCCAGGGATTCGCCGCGTACAGTCATTTTTTGACCTTTTTCATTTTCCATGCAGATATCTACAGTGTTTGGGTGAATATCTGTTTCCTGCTCATTCGGAGTAAAAGAGAACTCCAGACCTTTTTCATGAGCAATATCAAAAGAATTCCGAATGCGCATATCATCTGTAGAAAATCCCATGATACCGCCAAGCAGGGCACGGTCTGTACCGTGTCCGCGGTAGGTTTTGGCAAAAGAGCCGTACAGGATGAAGTCGGCTCTTTTTAATGGGCCTTCGATCATTTTCTGGGCAAGATAGGAAATGCGTGCTGCGCCTGCGGTATGTGAACTTGAAGGGCCGATCATGTTTGGCCCCATTACATCAAATGCACTGATAAATGACATATTGTTCATTCTCCTGTAGTTTATTTGCCTTACAGTAATCTGTACTGTTATTCTGCATCAACAGTTGCGGAGGTACTGTCTGGCTTTAAAATAAATTTATTATAAATAGTATCAACGATCACGCCGATGGCATTGTCGCCGGAAATATTGCATGCGGTTCCGAAGGAGTCCTGAGTAATATACAAAGCTACCATGATGGCGCAGATGGCACCGTCCGGATCACCTGCTTCTGCACCGAATACCATGTAAAGGAATGGCAGAGCAGTCATAATAGAACCACCCGGAGCACCAGGGGAAGCTACCATTGCAATACCAAGAGTCATGATAAACGGAATGACAGTTCCAAGGCTGATCGGAAGCTGGTTCATGAGACAGACAGCAGTTGCACAGGCTGTAATTGTGATCATGGAACCTGCCATGTGGATGTTTGCGCAGAGCGGAACAACGAAATTACGGATCTGTTCGCAGACACCGGCTGCTTCTGCGCACTGAAGGTTAACCGGGATTGTTGCAGCAGAGGACTGAGTTCCAAGTGCTGTTGCATATCCCGGGATCTGATTCTTGATCAGAGTAAACGGTTTTTTCTTGCTATGACGTCTCATCCTAATATTGTTGTCGAAAAGAAGTCCAGTTCCCCTGACGAAGATAAGAGTGTTCATGATTCAAAACTTTTGATTCCAACACTCAAAGACTTCTTTTCCAAACATCCACTGATCAATCCGAAAACCTTTCTTGGAGATGCAGCTTTCGATACCTCACAGCTCTATAAAAGCCTTCTTGTCGGTAGCACTTTTGGTGATGATAAGCATTTCTCGAAAGCTTATATTCCTTTAAATGCCAGGGCAGGTCTTGAAAATCAGGACTATTCCATCAATAAAAACGGTATCCCCTGTTGTCCTCATGATCCTTCACTCCCTATGAAATATGAATGCACCTCTAAACTGAGAAGCGGTGTAACCAGGTTCAAGATTACGAACGAGCTTCGCGAGTTTCGCAATTACCTATGTTTTTTATACTTTCCTAAAAAATGTACTGTTCGGAAGTTGATTCAGAGGAGTGGATGCAGTGAACAGTATTGATGGATTTACTGTCTGATTATTTGCTGACCCGCGCTGTCAGAAATAAAGCAAATAGCAGTCCATAAATAGAGTTGTAAAATGTGCACAAAATTACGATTGACGTCTTCGCGATGGTATTATATCATTGACATAGAAACGAATCAAATTCATAGTTTTTATATGATGATTGAAAATAATTCATAGATAGGAGAAACGAAAAGATGGAGATACGCCAGTTACAGACATTTGTGCAGGCGGCACAGCTTGAGAGTTTTTCAAAGACAGCAGAGATGCTGGGATATTCCCAGTCTGCGATCACCGTACAGATGCGGCTTCTGGAAACAGAGCTGAACACCAGGCTGTTTGACCGTATGGGAAAGAGAGTAGTCCTGACACCTCAGGGCAGAGAATTTCTGAAATCCGCGAATAAAATTCTCTATGAAGTAAACAAGGCAAGTAAGTCTATGAATGAGGACAGAGAACTGACGAATCCTCTTCATGTAGGAACTATAGAATCATTATGTACCGCTAAATTTCCAAGAATTCTGAGCGAATTTCATTCTCTCCATCCACGGGTAAATCTGCAGATCACTATTGATTCTCCGGAGAAACTGATCCGTATGATGGAGCATAATGAACTGGATTTGATCTACATACTCGATACACCGAGATGGGATGAGAACTGGGTAAAAGTTATGGAACTGGCGGAACCTGTAGTGTTTGTTGCATCTGCAGCATCAAAGTTTGCCGGAAAAGACAGACTGGTTTTGGATGATATCCTGCAGGAGCCTTTTTTCCTGACAGAGAAACATGCCAATTACAGACAGGCGTTGGATCAGCAGCTTGCCCTGCGCAGACAGTCTATTTCGCCGGTTCTGGAAATCAGTGATACTGCATTTATCATCCGTATGCTGGAATTGAATCAGGGACTTTCATTTCTTCCATATTTTGCAGTAGAGCAGGATATCTATAAACACCGGATCATTACACTGGATGTAAAAGATATCCATATTTCCATGTACAGACAGATCTTTTATCACAAGAATAAATTCCGTACCAGAGAGATGGAAGAGTTTATCAGACTGGCAGATAAGAGAAGTTAATATTAACAAAAATTAATGTAAAAAATAAGAAAACAGGGTTGCTTTTTCGCTGTAAGGCGGTTACAATAACAATGCAAATTGAAAATAATTTTAACAATGCTGTTTACAAAAATAAGAAACAGCATAAATTTGCTGTTCAGACTCAGATTTCCGAAAACAGGAGAGAATGTTCTGAACCATAAAATTTAAAGAAAAGGCAGGTGGAACAGAATGGATAATTGCGATTCTCATGGGCGAAGTAGTAGCACAGGATCTGAAATAAAAAGAGTATATGAGTATAGCAGCCGTTCTGTTCTGCTGTAGTCATATATTTTCACGTCTTTTTAATTTCGTATCCTGTATTATGAAATTCCCCGAATCATGCAATTACATATTTGTGCAGTGAATAAACAGTAAGTGATGGTTAATGACTTACTACTTGTTGTGCTGAAAAATGCATAGAAAAAGTGGCAGTAAACGTAGCAAATATGACAGACTGCTTTCTTTTCGTGCGCATTTTAACGTAGATTTTCGGTTGCTGGAAATAAAATAACAGCAATGATTTTTGCGTCTTTATGTACAAAAAACGGAGGAAGAAAAGATGGAGAAAAGAGTACAGGATTATTCAAAAGAGATCCTCAAGATCATCCGCAGCAACACCTCTCCGGCTGTTATGGCGGCAAGACTGCAGGATTATCATGAGAACGACCTGGCGGATGTGATGCCGGAACTGACTGTGCAGGAGCGATACAAAATGTACCGTATTCTGGACACTGATATGCTCTCCGATATCTTTGAATACACAGATGAGGAGAATGCAGTAGAGTATCTGAATGAAATGGATGTAAAGAAAGCAGCAGCTATTTTATCCAGAATGGAGACAGATGCTCTGGCAGATATATTAAATAAACTTGAGAAAACAAAAAAGAAAATACTGATCGATCTGTTAGAACCAGAGGTTCGTCGTGACGTAGAGATGATCGCATCTTTTGATGATGATGAAATTGGAAGTCGTATGACAACGAACTTTATTGTGATCACAGACAAGCTGACGGTGAAACAGGCGATGAGCAGTCTGATTGAGCAGGCGGCAAAGAACGATAACATTTCTACGATTTTCGTAGTAACAGAGCAGCAGAAATTTTATGGAGCGATTGATCTGAAGGAACTGATCATTGCAAGACGGGAAGACCTTCTTGAGAACCTGGTAGTGACTTCCTATCCTTATGTGTATGCAGAGGAGAATATCGATGATTGTATCGAAGATTTGAAGGATTATTCTGAGGACTCCATTCCGGTTCTTGATAATGATAATCAGCTTCTTGGCGTTATCACATCAGCAAGTATTATTGACCTGGTTGATGATGAAATGGGTGATGATTATGCGAAGCTGGCCGGTCTGACTGCAGAGGAAGATTTAAAAGAACCACTGAAAGAGAGTATGAAGAAACGTATGCCGTGGCTGGTGATTTTGCTTGCGCTTGGAATGGTTGTTTCTTCTGTAGTAGGACTTTTTGAACAGGTGGTAACTTCACTTCCGATCATTATGTGTTTCCAGTCCCTGATCCTGGACATGGCAGGTAACGTAGGTACACAGTCTCTGGCTGTAACTATCCGTGTTCTGATGGATGAATCTCTGACAGGTAAGCAGAAGCTGGAACTGGTATGGAAAGAAATGCGTATCGGTTTGTGTAATGGCAGTCTTTTAGGTTTCTTTTCTTTTGTGCTGATTGGGCTGTATATTTTCCTGTTTAAGGGAAAGACGCTGATGTTTGCTTATGCGGTTTCGGGATGCATTGGTATATCACTGTTGCTGGCAATGCTGATCTCCAGTGCAGTAGGTACCTGTATTCCACTGTTCTTTAAGAAAATTAATATTGATCCTGCAGTAGCTTCTGGTCCGTTGATCACTACTATAAATGACCTTGTGGCAGTTGTGACTTATTATGGACTGAGCTGGGTACTTTTGCTTGAAGTGCTGCATATGGCGGGATAATTAAGAATAATATAATAAAGAGGATGATTTTGTTTGTCCAGATGGGAGTCCGGTGTATGTTGTGAGACATATGCCGGATTTTTTGTCGCTGAAGCGACCCGCCGCAGGTGGAGAATCCTGCAAGCCGGATTCTTTTTTGATAAATTGGAAAAACCAGGTGACAAAAGCCTTTAAATAATGTACTATAAAGTATAGTTCAAATAAAAATATGATGAGACATTTAACAGAGAAAAGCGGTTTGGAAGGAGAATCTACTACATTGATAAAAACATATTATGGAGAAGGATTATTTGATAATAAACAGGGTGTGATGTTTACAGAGAATATAGAAGCGGAGATTCGTACTATTCTTATTGAAAACCATGGCGTGGGGATTATGGGAGGGTTTTACAGTGAAAGATTGCCAATTTGTATGTTCAGTGAACTGATGGTGGAGATGCTGGGGTATGATTCGGCAGAGGAGATGAAGCAGAATACCAGAAGTAAACTGCTGAAGATGATTTCACCGTATCAGAGAAAATATTTTTTAGAGAAGGTATTTGCAGAGAAAACAAGGGCCGGAAATATGCACATGTTTACAAAAAATGGTGATAAATTGTGGGTTCGATTTATTAAGAGAAACTGCCAGTTTTCCGATGGAAAAGAGATGTGGATCATCTCAGTTTGTAGCATGGATGAAGTATTCCCGGCAGAGAAAGAAATCATCCATATAAATGAGAAACTGGGTCTTGCAAACCTGGAACTGGAGCAGCAGAAGCTGGAATTGCAGAAAGCCTATGCCAGGGCAAATCTGGAAAATAAATCCAAATCGGAATTTCTTGCAAGAATGAGTCATGACATCCGTACTCCGATCAACGGAATCCTGGGACTTCTGGAAATGTCCGACAAATACGCAGATGATGTAGAACGTCTGAAAGAGAATAGAGAGAAAGAAAAAACAGCAGTGAAACAGCTTCTTTTGCTGATTAATGACGTTCTGGATATGAGTAAGCTTGAGAGTGGTGAAATACAGCTTTATGAGGAGCCATTCAATGTAAATGAGCTTTTAGAACATTGCATAAAAATTGTTTATGTTCAGGCAGAGGAGTATCATGTCAGGATAACGAACTGTACTCCAGAAGGACTGAAGGAGCCTTATGTGGTAGGAAGTTACATACACGTAAGCCAGATTCTTACCAATATTCTTTCAAATGCAGTAAAATATAACAGACGCGGCGGGAGTATTATGGTGGACACCAGAGAGATTTTTCGTGACAATGAGAAGATTTCTATCCGTTTTACCATCGCAGATACAGGAATCGGAATGAGTGAAGAATTCCAGCAAAAAATGTTCGAACCTTTTACTCAGGAGAACGAAGAAATAAGAGGAAAATATACAGGAACTGGTCTGGGAATGTCTATTGTGAAGAGGCTCATTGATAAAATGAACGGAAATATTGAGGTACATAGTAAGAAAGACAGAGGAACTTCTTTTGCAGTTACCATTCCATTTAAAATTGACAGCAAACATCAGGAAGAAGTACCTGCGGAGAATGCTGAACCTGCAGAAATCCATGGAAAGAGACTGCTTCTGGTAGAAGATAATGAACTGAATCAGGAAATTGCGCAATTTCTTTTGACAGAGGCAGGAGCAATGGTAGATATTGCCTGGAATGGAAAAGAAGCAATAGAAGCTGTCAGCAAAGCAAATGCCAGAGGAAAGAAATACGATGCAGTTCTCATGGATATCATGATGCCAGTAATGAATGGCTATGAGGCAACAAAAGCTATTCGCCAGATGGAAAAAGAAAAAGGCGATGATTCCCACGTGCCGATCATTGCCATGACCGCCAACGCTTTCGTAGAAGACGCCGCCAGATGCCGTGAAGCTGGAATGGATGCCCATGTGGCAAAACCGCTGGATATCAATCGTATCATAACAGTCATTGACAGGTACACAAGGTAAATGCAATAAAGTATAACAGTCTGCCGAATATAATGACGAATTACCCATTCTGTATCTGAAATTTACAGATATGCCTGAAAGTAATAGAAGTTAATGTGAAATAGGTATTAGACATAGAAGAATAAATGGTTTTGCATTACGATAGTTTTCATAGTGTGAAGCCATTTTTTTGTTTGTGAAGTTTTCAGATTTTGTAAAGACATGACTGTATTTTATGTTGTATAATTAAAACGTATTTGTTAGAGAGAAAGGAAAGAAAATAAATGAATTATACAGGTGCGATTTTTGACATGGATGGTCTTATGTTCGACACGGAGAACATCTATCAGGAGACATGGAATGAACTGGCAGCAGAGAATGGTGTAACACTTGGTAAAGACTTTGTTGCAGATATCTGCGGAACCAGCGGGGCGCATATGTGCAGAGTGATCGAGAAACATTATGGTGTTGCAGACGGAAGTATGATTATGGAAGAATGTATGAAACGCGTCCGTCAGAAACTCAAAGTCTATGTACCGAAGAAACCGGGAATCGACAGAATACTCAAAGCCTTTCATGACAGAGGTGTTCGCCTTGCAGTAGCAAGCAGCAGTTACCCGGAACAGATTGAGAGCAATCTCAGACTGGCGGGAGTAAGGGAATACTTTGATGCTGTTGTCAGCGGGAAATCAGTCGAACATGGAAAACCTGCACCTGATATTTTTTTTCTTGCAGCAAAACAGATTAAATGTGACCCAGAAACCTGCTATGTTTTCGAAGACAGCGAAAACGGTATCCGTGCCGGCAAAGCCGCAGGATGTACCGCGATCATGGTTCCGGATGTTCTGGCACCATCTGAAGAAATCAGAAAAATTGCAGATAAAATTTATCATAGTCTGGATGAATTTACAGAAGAAATACTGGAAACAAATATATAAATAACCAAACAGGAGAATAAACTTATGATATTATGGGCGGTGCTGATGGCCGTGCTGTTTATAGCATTTATCGGTGGAATCTTCTATCTTATTGGCAGATTACGAAAATTTCAGTGGATGCGTAAAGCAGCAGGCGGCAAAAAGAAACTGGAAATTTTGCTTGGAGCAGTAATCGTAATCATCCCGGCAGCAATCGTCTGGGTTGCATGGGACCAGATGAATGCAATTATCTGTATTCTGCATCTGATCGTATTCTGGGCAGTAAGTGACGGTATTTTTGCATTAGTGAAAAAATCGCGAAAGAAAGAATTCAAAAGATACTATGCAGGAATCACAGCAATTGTATTTACGATTGTTTATCTGGCAGCCGGATGGTATGGTGCACATCACGTATGGGAGAAAAATTATACCATAGAAACAGATAAAGCAGTAGGAAATTTCCGTGTTGCGCTTCTTTCCGATTCCCACACAGGAACCACATTTCACGGTGACGGTTTCTCAGAACATATGAAAGAAATCGGGAAACAAAATCCTGATGTAGTGCTGGTGGCTGGAGACTTCGTAGATGACGATACCACAAAAGAAGACATGATCCGCTGCTGTCAGGCTTTAGGTGAAATGAAGACAACTTATGGAGTTTACTATGTATTCGGAAACCATGACAAAGGCTATTATCCATCTGATTACAGAGGATACACAGGTGATGACCTGATTGCAGAACTGGAAAAGAATGGTGTAACAGTTTTACAGGATCAAAACGTACTCATTGATAACAGAGTTTACATCATCGGCAGACAGGACCGTTCCGAAGATGTAGAAAAAGGAAAGGGCAGAGCAGATATGGCAACACTGACGCAAGACTTGGATGACAGCAAATTCTCCATTGTCATGGATCACCAGCCAGCTGACTATGAAGCCCAGGCAGCATCCGGCGTAGATCTGGTAGTATCCGGCCACACCCACGGCGGCCAGCTCTTCCCACTCATGAACATCGAAAACCTCACAGGACTCGGCGGCGATGACAAAGTCTACGGCTACGAAAAAAGAGGCAATACCAACTTTATCGTAACCTCAGGAATCTCTGACTGGGCCATCAAATTCAAGACAGGATGCAGATCGGAATATGTGCTGATTGACATTCAAGGCAAGTGAATCAAAAATTAATCTAAAAATACGCTTTCTCAGAGAAAATCTCATCCGGGAAAGCGTATTTTTTGAATAGAAACATGAAACAAAAAATTCATTTGAGGTTATTTCAGACGGAATCAGGCGTTCAGCTCATTTCTGCGTTTATATTCTTCACCCCAAGCCCACATCGCATCCATGATCGGCTTCAGACTATATCCAACATCTGTTAAAGTATATTCCACCCGCGGAGGCACTTCCGCATAAACCTTACGGGTAAGCAGCCCTGATTCTTCCATCTGGCGAAGCTGAGAAGTGAGAACTTTCTGACTTACATGTCCGATAGATTTCTTCAATTCACCGAAGCGCTTCGTCCCCTGCAGAAGATCACGCAGGATCAGAACTTTCCACTTATCACTGATCAGAGTCAGAGTTGTTTCTACCGGACATGCCGGGAGTTCTTTTACTGAAGATTCAGTTTTATCTTTAATATTTTCCATGAAAAACCTCCATTTTACACAATAGTATCCTTTAGGTAACTACACCACTTTATTGTGCTTACTTTACGATTGATACTTATAGATTTATTATAGAGTCATCGAAAGGGAAAAGCAATCATAAAAAAACGAAACACCTTTCAATCTCATAAATAAAGTGTTTTTCTACCGTATAAACAACGAGATGGACAAGCACACGACCAAAGAAAATTATGGAGGATTTTAAAATGAAAAAAGTAGTAGAATTTTTAAACGAGAATCCGGTACAGTATCTTGCAACAGTAGGACGTGACGGAAAAGCAAAATGCCGTCCATTCATGTTCGCAGGAGAACTTGACGGTAAATTATGGTTCTGCACAAACAACCAGAAAGACGTATACAAAGACATGCAGCAGAACCCGGAAATTGAAATTTCCGTATCCAGCCCGACTTACGCATGGATCCGTCTGAACGGTAAAGCAGTATTCGAAAATAACATGGCAGCAAAAGAAATGTGCATTGCCAACCCGATCGTAAAGGGACAGTACCAGACAGTAGACAACCCGATCTTCGAAGTATTCTATCTGGAAAATCCACATGGTGTGATTGCCGATTTTTCCGGTAACCCGCCATATGAATTCTAAATCATTTATGCTAAGATGAGTATATACATAGAATTGTCGGAGCTGCTTTTGCAGTGAAGCAATTCGTTGGTATCATATCAGGTGAAGATAAAATGATTTTAAAATTTGATATTCATAATACAGCGAAGTGGAATATCTCTGCTTCGCTGGAAATAGTTAAGTCATGGAAATTTCAGAAAAGGAGAGCATTCATCATGAACAAAAATGATTACCTGAGAATCCTGGTAGAACAGATTCACTCAACCACCATCGCCACTATCGGTACAGACGGTCATCCACAGACCCGCGTGATCGACATGATGCTTTGGGATGAAAACGGAGTATATTTCCTCACTGCAAAAGGAAAGGCATTCTACACCCAGCTGATGGAACAGAAATATATTGCGTTGTCAGCCACAAAGGACAAGCTCTCTGTTTCCTTACGCGGCAAAATCCAGAACATTCATCATGAGAAATTGGACGAAATTTTTGAGAAAAATACTTACATGCAAAGTATCTATCCCGGGGATACCAGAACCGTTCTGGAAGTATTTAACATATATGAGGCAGAGGGTGAATTCTTTGATATCAGTGATCCATCCCATATCAAAAGAGATCACTTTACATTGGGAAACCCAACAGAAATAAAGTCCGGATACGAGGTAACAGACTTCTGTATTGGATGTAAACTATGCTATTCTGTCTGTCCTCAGAAGTGTATTGATACGGAAAAAATTCCGGTAGAAATTAACCAGAATCAGTGCCTGCACTGCGGAAGATGTGTGGAAGCCTGTCCGAAGCAGGCAATCAGAAAGAGAGGATGATATGTTATGAATCAAAGTGAAAAACGAATCTATCTGATTCAGGAACTATTAAAAGAAAGCGATGAATACAACAGAATTACTATTCCGCAGAAAACAGAAGACCAGAAATTACTTCTCCGTGGTCTTATGAACATTCGTCCTCCAAGACGGACTAATGCAGATTTTCAGAAGATACAGGATTCTTATTTAATTGAAGAAACTATGAAAAAAGGCATTGTAAAACTGGAAGAATTAACACCGATCCAACCAGGAATTTATGTATGGCAGGGCGATATTACAACTCTGCAGTGTGATGCAATCGTAAATGCGGCCAACAGTGGAATGACAGGATGTTATGTTCCGAACCATCGCTGTATAGACAACTGCATCCATACATTTGCAGGCACACAGCTTCGTTTGGACTGCGCAGAAATAATGCACAGACAGGGACATGAAGAACCAACCGGACAGGCAAAAATCACACCGGGTTATAATCTCCCGTGCAAATATATTCTGCATACCGTCGGCCCGATCATTCGCGGAAGAGTGACTACAGACGACTGCAGATTACTGGCATCCTGCTACCGTACCTGCCTGGAACTTGCCTCAGAAAACAATCTGGAAAATGTGGCGTTTTGCTGTATTTCAACCGGAGAGTTCCATTTTCCAAATGACAAAGCAGCAGAAATCGCAGTAACAGAAGTCAGAGCATTTTTACAGAAAAAAACAAGCGTAAAGAGGGTAATATTCAATGTTTTCAAAGACCTTGATAGAGAAATCTACGAAAGACTACTCAGCACAGATTGATCAGTTAAAACAGAAAATAAATGATGCAGATGCAGTGATCATAGGTGCAGGAGCAGGTCTCTCTACATCAGCGGGATTTACTTATTCAGGAGAAAGATTTACGAGATATTTTTCTGATTTTATAAATAAATATGGATTTCAGGACATGTATTCCGGTGGTTTTTATCCCTTTGATTCTCTGGAAGAACACTGGGCATACTGGAGCAGATATATCTATATCAATCGCTATATGGATGCACCGAAACCTGTATATTCAGTTCTGTATAATCTGGTAAAAGACAAAGACTACTTTGTACTTACCACCAATGTAGATCATTGCTTCCAGAAAGCTGGATTTGACAAACACCGACTGTTCTACACACAGGGCGATTACGGACTATTCCAGTGCAGTACACCATGTCATCAAAACACTTATGATAATGAAGTTGTGATTCGTCAAATGATAAAGTCACAAGGATTCAGTATTGTCAATGACAGATTAATTGAAGACTCTCAAAAGGATATAAAAGAAGTGAAAATGCTGATCCCGCCGGGACTCGTACCTCATTGCCCGCAGTGCGGCTGCCCAATGACCATGAACTTACGCGCAGACAACACTTTTGTAGAAGATGAGGGGTGGCATCAGGCAGCATTCCGATATGAAGACTTTCTCCGCCGCCATAAAAATCTCAACATCCTGTTTCTTGAACTGGGCGTAGGCTATAACACCCCTGGCATCATCAAATACCCTTTCTGGCAAATGACCGACAAATGGGAAAACGCCACCTATGCGTGCATCAACGCCGGAGACGCAGTAGCTCCTGAAGAAATCAAACAGAAATCTATCTGTATTAATGGCGATATCGGGTCTGTTATCTCTCAATTAAAATAAATAGTTGTATTCAGGCGCTGCTGTTCAAAGGTAATATCCCACGAGGTGTTTTTTGTGAGCGAAGGTCACAGAAAACCCGAGACATATCGCGCGAATTTATGCGATTAGCATAAATTAAGTTTGCGAAGCGTGTTGCTGAGCACGGAGTGAACAGTAACTTCAGGTCGTCTGCAGCGGGGATTCATTCTGGACATTCCATTCGTATTATGTCATACTTGATACAGAAACATCAATTACAAATGAACAGGAGACATCAACACAATGTTAGATGAGAAGGTATATCAGAATTACATAGGAATCCTGAAAGAAGAAATGGTTCCGGCAATGGGGTGTACGGAGCCGATCGCACTGGCATATGGTGCGGCCAGAGCCCGCGAAGTTCTTGGAAAAGAACCAGAACATATCATTGCCAGATGCAGCGGAAATATCATAAAAAATGTTCGCTGCGTTATCATTCCGAACTCCGGTGGGTTAACCGGAATTGAGGCAGGTGTAGTCCTTGGCGCAGTAGCCGGAGACGCATCGCTGAATATGGAAGTTCTTTCAAAAGTAGACGAATCCGGAAGAAGGCGCTGCCGTGAACTTCTGGACAAAAAGATATGCAAAGTAGAACTTCTGGATTCTCCGGTAGTTTTGCATTTTATCATAGAAATGCAGGCAGGGGATGATACAGTAAGCTTGGAAATCAAGTACGATCATATTAACGTAACAAAAATCGTAAAGAACCAGGAAGTTCTGCTTGATGCAGATCACAAAGCCAGTGAAACTCCGGCTGCAGCAGACAGAACACTGCTCAATCTTGAGGACATCAAAGCATTTGCAGACACTGTAGAGCTCGATGATGTCAAAAAAATCGTAGATAATCAGATCCGCAGCAATATGGCAATTGCTCATGAGGGAATGACAGGAAAATATGGCCTTGGAATCGGTCGCGTGATCCGTGAAACCTATTCCAACGACATGCTTACAAAAATGCGTAGTCTTACAGCCGCAGCATCCGAAGCCAGGATGGGTGGATGTGACATGCCTGTAGTCATCAATTCCGGAAGCGGAAACCAGGGAATTGCCTGTTCTGTACCGTTAATTGTTTATGCAAGAGAAATGGAACTTCCGGATTATGTACTTTACCGTGCTCTGGTATTTTCAAATCTCTTAACTGTATACCAGAAACAGTACATCGGCAAGCTTTCCGCATTTTGTGGTGCAGTATCTGCATCCTGTGCAGCCGGTGCCGGCATCACTTATATGGTAGGTGCTGACCTCTCCGTGATCAAAAAGACCATAGAGAATACCCTTGCCAACATTCCGGGAATCATCTGCGACGGAGCTAAAATCTCCTGCGCAGCCAAAATTGCAGCCAGCCTTGACGCTGCATTTCTGGCGCACCATCTTGCCATGAATGGTCAGTCTTATGCTCCATATACCGGAATTCTTCAGGAAGAAGCCGGAGAAACTATCAGCTGCGTAGGTCAGATCGGAAAAGAAGGAATGAAAGAAACAGACAAAGAAATCCTGCGTATCATGTTGGAGAGTGTCTGATCATACAAGGAGACAGGAATGTTGTTTCCAGATAAATTGCGAAACGATTATTGAGTTATGAGCAAGTAGCGAAGCGGATTGCGAATATCCGATTGACTATAAAATAAAAAAGACCAGTACATTCAGAATTATTTTTCTTCTGAATGTACTGGTCTTTCTGATTATCTTATTTCAAAAAAGTAACTGATACATCGTTTTATGCAGCTGCTTTCGCCTGTTTCTGTTTCTTAAATGTCTGAACACCCTCAGCCACAAGGAAAAGTGCCAGAATAGCCATTGCTGCGGCAAAAATAAGCTGGAACCAGTCGCCCCACAGAGCCTGTCCTGCACCGATCATAACAATCTTATTCTTTACAGTGATAAGCAGGCTGCAGAGTGTTGCAGCAAGCATAAATACCATCGGTACATAGAACATTTTATTATTTTTACCTGCCTGTCCAAGCCATGCACATACAGCCATAAGAGCAATACCAGCCAGAAGCTGATTGGCAGCGCCAAACAGTCCCCAGATCTGACTTAATGACAGACCACCAAGGATACATCCGATCACAACAAGGAAAGTAGTACCTACCAGCGGATGAGCCAGGAACTTACGTACTCCTGTTGCGTCTTTCCATGTTTTCTCATCTTCTTTCAGGAAAAGTTCTGAGAACAGAAAACGTCCCAGACGTGTTCCTGTATCCAGAGAAGTCAGCGCAAATACGGATACAGCCAGAGTTAAAAGTGCATAAATTGTATTGTAAGCAGAAGAGCCCTCATCAGAGAACATTGTTGCAATACCAGCCGCAAATGCTGCCGGAGGACCACCAAAAGCTCCGCCTGTATATTTATCAAATACCATACCAACAGCAATCAGAGCAACGATACCAAGTGCAGATTCGATCAACATGGAACCATAAGCAATTGGTTTTGCATTCTTTTCGTTATCCAGCTGTTTGGAAGAAGTACCTGTAGCGATCAGGCTGTGGAATCCTGAACATGCACCGCAGGCAACTGTGATAAACAGTGCCGGGAACAGAGTTCCGATTGAGGTATTCCATCCTGTAAATGCCGGAATATTAAAGCTTGCACGTCCTGTAAATCCGCATACAAAGATACCAAGAAGAGCAAGGAGCATCATACCGTAAAGCAGAAAACTGGAAAGGTAATCACGTGGCTGCAGCAGGATCCATACAGGAACCAGGGACGCAACTGCGATATACACACCGATAAATACGATCCATTCTGTACGTGTCATAACAAAACCAAAGTTCAGACCAATAATAACGATAGCAACAATACCAATGATGCCTCCGATCGTTGCCGGAAGTGTACCCACTCCAAGACGGTTTGTTATGTATCCATAGATAACTGCCAGAACAATAAATAATAATGAAATCATAGCAGTAGTCTGATTTCCGGATGGAGAACCAGTCACTCCAAATCCGCTTTCACTCATAAAAGTACCGGCAACAACGTTAACGAAAGAAGCGATTACCAGAATAAGAACCAGAAGTGCAAAGATTGTAAAGAGTCTCTGGGCTCTGCGTCCCATAGAATCACGGATGATCTCACCTACAGATTTACCTTTATGACGGATAGATGCAAATAAAGAACCGAAATCCTGAAGTCCGCCGAAGAAGATACCTCCGATGATGCACCACAGAAATACCGGTACCCATCCGAATACTGCTGCCTGGATTGGTCCGTTGATCGGGCCGGCACCTGCGATAGATGAAAAATGGTGTCCCATAAGGACTGCCGGTTTTGCTGCAACATAATCAACACCATCTTCCATTTCTACAGCAGGTGTTGATTTTTTCGGATCAATGCCCCATTGTTTTGCAAGCCAAGAGCCGTAGCCTACATAACCGATCAGGAGCAGAATGATCGCTGCTACAATAATTAATATAGCTGTCATGTTTTTTCTCCTTTTCCCCTGTGTAATAAGACTTATGTGAAGTCTATACCATTATTTTGCCAAAGAGCTTTTTCATAGAACGCCCCTGTGCATTACAGAGCTGATTTCCGTTGGAGAGATCAGCCACAAACAGGCGGTAATGACTGAAACCGTAGAGACTCATGCGGTAGCTTTTATAATGTTTCAGTTTCGGCACAGCTCTTGCGGCATCTTCAGCTACGGAAGAAGCGAGAATGATCAGTGAAATATCTGTATTCCGGTGATTAGAGTGAGGACGTACACGGGAAACTCCTATTTCCCAGGCTGCAGTATCCAACTGCTCCAGAAGTGTACGGTCCAGGTTATCTACAGAAGCAAAAAATACATATTCGTTAGATTCTGCCTCTCCGATCCGGGCACTCTTTACCAGAAAATAGGCATCATTATGAGAGTGAAAAACAGCTTCTGCCACGAACGGCTCCTCCGGGCAGTCACGATTCACATCATAATAAGCTGCATAAGAACGCAGTGTCTTTTCAAGTAATTCATCTCTGGTCATGAAATAAAACTCCTCATCCATAGTTTTAACCAGATCAGGGAATTTCCTGGTCTGATCGTTAATATCCGTCTGACTTATCTGTCTGTAAATGGTTTTGAAAATTAATAAGTCTGCCAATTTAAAATGATAGCACATTAAAGCGAAAAATACAAGAAATGAGAAAAAATTATCAAAGTATAAAAGAAAAAAATCTACCAGTCAATCCTGATATAGGAATTAACTGGTAGATGAAAGATTAAGATAAAATTCCGGTAGACTGCAGAAACAGAACGAACATCATAACCGGAGCTACATACCGGATCATAACCCGATACAGTTTCTTTCTGTGAAAAGTATCTCCGCTGCTTTCCATTTCGTCAATAACATAATCTGGTGTTTTGATCCATCCAATCAGGATCGTAGACAGCAGTGCGATCAGCGGCATCATAACACTGTTGCTGATATAATCCATAATATCCAACAGCTGTCCTACAGAACCATTTGGCAATTTCACCTCGAAATAGAAAATGCTATATCCAAGCGCAATAACCGCAGAAGCAGTCAGATAAATTATAGTTAATACCAGTACAGTTTTTTTTCTGGTAGTATGGAAGATTTCCATGCAGTTTGCAGTAATAGATTCCAGTACTGAAATACAAGAGGTCAGTGTAGCGAAGATTGTAGTTACGAAGAACAAAATTCCTACAACATTTCCAGCTTTTCCCATGGCTGCAAACACTTTAGGCAGTGAAATAAACATCAGGCTGGGACCTGCACTCATACCATCTGTTCCTGAAAAAACAAATACAGCCGGGATGATCATTGCACCAGCCAGAAGGGCAACACCTGTATCAAAAATCTCAATCTGGTTTACAGCTCTGTTCAGATTAATCTCTGGTTTTACATAGGAACCATAAGTGATCATGATGCCCATGGAAACACTCAGTGAGAAGAATAACTGGCTCATTGCATCCAGCAGGATCTGCAGGAAACGTTTGAACGTCAGCCCTTCGAAGTGTGGTGTAAGATAATAAAGAAAACCATCGATACCAGTACGAATTTGTCCCGCATCATCGGTATGTTTCAATGTGAGGGAGTATCCTGCAATCACTACAACAAGAACCAGAAGAATCGGCATCATATATTTTGAGACACGCTCAATACCGTCTTCTACACCGTTATAAACGATCAGTGAAGTAACTGCCATGAACAGCAGTGCAAAGATTACCGGCGCAACAGGAGAAGTGATAAAGGATGTAAAGTATCCGTCTTCAGCAGCTGCACTTGCATGTCCTGTCAGATAGATTACAGCATATTTGGTAACCCATCCTCCGATCACAGCATAATAAGTCATAATGAGAACCGGAACCAGAAATGTCAGAACCCCCAGAAATTTCCATTTTGGATTCATCTTAGTATAAGCTCCAATGGCGCTCTCTTTTGTGCGGCGTCCGATCGCGATATCCGAGGTCAGAAGTGTAAAACCAAAGGTCAGCACCAGTACCAGATAGATAAGCAGAAAAAGTCCGCCGCCGTCTTTTGCCGCCAGATATGGGAAACGCCACAGGTTACCGACACCTACAGCACTGCCGGCAGCTGCCAGCACAAACCCGATCTGTCCGGAAAAGCTGCTTTTTTTCTTTTCCATGATAAATAAACCCCTTTTAAAAATATACGCAATAAAGACTGCTGTTCATTCTCAAACAGCAGCCTGTAAATTTTGCTTTATAAGTATACTACAAAATCATCTGATAGTAAACAGAATGAAATCAGATGAAATAATAAAAAATACTATAAAGATTGAGTCGAAAATAAAAATAGTTGACATAATGGTAGGCAAATTAAAAAGAATACTGTAATATACTATATAAATATGATTGGAATATGTTTTTGAAAGAAAAAATTAGACATGGATTCTGGAAGAGAACGGATAGAATCCATGTTTCTGAAAAAATATGATTTGTGAAGGATGCAAAAAATATAATATGGAAAACAAGAAATTATTTCAGATCGGTGATGTAGCAAAGATGTTCAACCTTAGCGTAGGAAGCCTGCGCCATTACGAAAAAGCCGGCCTCCTGAAACCGGAATATACAGACAGTGAAACCGGCTACCGCTACTACAGCATCCGCCAGTTTGAAGTTCTGAATACAATCCGTTATCTGCGGGTTCTGGACATGCCATTAAACGAAATAGGCGAATTTCTGAAAAACCGTGACATTGATATAATAGAAGAAAAACTCCTCAGACAAAAAGAAATGGTAGTTGCCAAACTACAAGAACTCGAAACGATTGAGCGAAAAATCGACCATCGTCTCCAGCATCTCCGCGATGCCCGAAACGCAGAACTAAACGTGATTCATCTGAAAAAAATTCCGCCATATCGGATTGTATGGCTCAAAGATTCCCTGCGTCCCAAATCCTATCTGGATCTGGAATATGCCATCCGTCGTCTGGAAGAAAACCAGCCCCAGTCTCTCGTATTTCTGGGAAAAGTCGGTGTCGGCATTTCAAAAGAAAACCTTCAGTCCGGTCACTTCGACCAATACGACCTGGTTTTTCTTATCCTGGACGAAGAAGACACCTATTACGGTGAAGTAGAACAACATCCCGAAGAACTCTGCGTATCTGTCTGCTTTCGCGGCAGCCACAACGAAGCAGATGTCTATTACAGGAAGCTGATAGATTATATCAATAACAATGAAATGCAGATTACCGGTGCGTCTCGCGAGATCACTATGATCGACAATGGAATTACTGATGATCCGGACAAATTTGTTACGGAAATCTATATTCCTGTCAAATATGAAGAAACAGAACATATTTTGTAAAAAAAATTATAAAGTATAATTCAGTCAAATGCCAGATGTACCATTTTTTATATGATTCTGTATATTTTATTCTGTACCGCAGCAAAAAATCTTTGTATAATAAAGACATCTAATTATACGAACGGAGGTCATTAACTTATGGGACAGAATAACACAGCAGACAAATGGTGGAAGAAGATCGTAGTATACCAGATTTATCCAAAGAGTTTCCAGGACAGCAACGGTGACGGAATCGGAGATATCAATGGAATCATCAGCCGCCTGGACTATCTGAAAGACCTTGGGATCGGCGCAGTCTGGTTATCACCGGTCTTCAAATCCCCGCAGGATGACAACGGCTACGACATTTCAGACTACACAGACATCGACCCAATGTTTGGATGCCTTGATGACATGCAGCGTCTCATCGAAGAGGGAAAGAAACGCAGCATCTACATGATCATGGACCTTGTCCTGAACCATTCTTCCGATGAACACAAATGGTTCATCGAAGCAAAGAAGAGCAAAGACAATCCATACCACGATTACTATGTATGGCGCGACGGCGTAGAGGGCGTTCTGCCGAATGATATGAAAGCGTCATTTGGAGGTTCCGCATGGGAATGGGTTCCGGAACTCGGACAGTACTATTTCCACCAGTTTTCAGTGAAACAGCCAGACCTGAACTGGGACAACCCGAAAGTCAGACAGGAATTATTTGACATGATCTACGGTTGGATGGAAAAAGGTGTAGGCGGATTCCGTCTGGACGTAATCGATCAGATCGCAAAAGAACCGGACCAGAAAATCACAGCCAACGGCCCGATGCTTCACAACTATATCCGTGAAATGAGCAAGGCCACATTCCAGAAAGGCGACCTGATCACAGTAGGCGAAACCTGGGGTGCAACCACCGAACTTGCCAAACTCTACAGTAACCCGGACGGCAGCGAATTCTCCATGGTATTCCAGTTCGAACACATTCTCCTCGACCAGCAGGAGGGAAAAGAAAAATGGGACCTTGCACCATTCCCATTCATGAAATTTAAACAGATCATCAAGAAATGGCAGAAAGAACTCTACAAATGCGGATGGAACAGCCTCTTCTGGAACAACCACGATCTTCCAAGAATTGTATCACGCTGGGGTAATGACAAAGAATACCGTGTAGAATCCGCCAAAATGCTTGCAACATTACTTCACGGTTTGCAGGGAACGCCATACGTTTATCAGGGTGAAGAACTCGGAATGACCAACGTAAAATTTGACATCGAAGACTACAAAGATATCGAAACTCTGAACTTATACAAAGAACGTCTGGAAAAAGGATATGCAAAAGAAGATATCATGGAATCCATCTATGTAAAAGGCCGCGACAACGCCAGAACTCCAATGCAGTGGGATGACACGGAAAACGCAGGATTTACCACAGGCACTCCATGGATCAAAGTAAATCCAAACTACAAAACCATCAACGCAAAATCCCAGACCAGCGATGAGAATTCCATTTTCACCTACTACAAGAACCTGATCGCATTCCGAAAAGAATACCCGGTATTCGTAGACGGAGACTTCGAAATGCTTCTGGAAGAAAATGAACACCTCTTCGCCTACAAACGAACCACAGAAGATGCAAAACTCTACGTATTCTGCAACTTCTACGGTGAGACAGAAAAATGCGACATGCTGGAAGAAATGAAAGACAAGAAACTTCTGATCAGCAACTATGCAGAAAGAGAAGACAACATCTTAAAACCTTACGAGGCAAGGATGTACGTAGAACTTTAATCGAACCAAACTGAGGAGCAGTTATCTGATGTAGATGATAGCACTTGACATTGGATATTAAAAGATACGAGAATACAATTGGAAATACAGACATAGTATCACTTTGAGGATATTATGTCTGTATTTTTGTATCTGAGAAAATAAAGAAATCGCTTGACAGTAAAATACATAATTCCTATAATAGAGTAAACGATTACTCGTGTGCATAAAAAATTACTAACTCTTTGAATTTTTGCTGACAGTACATTATAATAAAACATATGTCTGAAATAGAACAAAATGGTTACTGGGCACGCAGTGAACAGTAATACAAAATGTTAATGGAAGCAAAATGCAGGAGCAAATGTATATGGAAAATAAGAAAATATCTGTAAAAGATATTGCCAAAATGGCCGGAACTTCAGTTGCGACCGTATCGCGTGTAATAAATCAAAATGGCAGGTTTTCAAAAGAAACCGAACAAAGAGTCAGAGAAATCATAGAAAAATATGACTATAAACCAAACCAGCTTGCAAGAGGATTAAGAATCAGCCATGCCAGAGCAGTGGGCCTCATGGTTCCGGACATCACAAATGAATTCTTTGCCCGGATAACACGGGAAGTGCAGAAGAATCTTCTGATGCACAATTATATAACTTTGATCTGCAACAGCAACGAAGATGTAAAAGAAGCCAAAGATCAGATAGAAATGTTCATGTCATATAAAGTCAGCGGTATCATTTACATTGGCGGAGAAAATATTATTGAATCCCAGAATATTCCGACCCTATACATCGACAGAGATCCAAGAGATATCCAGATTAAGCTGAGTGAGGAACACGCCATGATCGAGTGTGATAATATTCAGGGGGGATATCTTGCCGGCAGGGAATTACTCCAAAAGGGAGTCAGAAACCCGAGAGTTGTAGGCTACAATGTAAATCTGTCAACGATAAGAAAACGTATCGACGGTTTCAGAAAAGCATTTGAAGATGCAGAGATAGCTCTTAGCGAAAACCTTTTTATAGATGTAAAAGAAGTTTCCATGCAGGAGGGCGCAAGAGTAACAAAAGAAATATCAGAAGATACAGATGGGGCAGACGGCATATTTTTTACTTCTGATGTACTGGCAATCGGTGGAATCGAATATCTGAAAAAAGCCGGAGTGAAAATTCCGCAGGAAATGAAGATTGTAGGTTTTGACGATATCAGTGCCGGACAGATCATAGATCCGAATCTGACGACCATCCATCAGCCGATAGAGAAATTTGGTGAACTGGCAGCAGATGTAATCTTAAGCATGATTGAGAAGAAAGAAATGGAAACTAACAAATACCGCATACCGGTAGAACTGGTAGTCAGGCAGACAACGTAAATAAATGGAGCAGTTTATCTATGAAAACAATAGGAATTGATATAGGAACAACAACCATCAGCGGCGTTGTTACGGAGAATAAAAACGCAGAAAAATCAAGAACTCTTGAAGCAAAAACAATTGAGAATGGAAGCTTTATCGCAACTGCAAATGAATGGGAAAAAATACAGGATGCAGAACAGATTGTAAGCAAAGCATAGGGCTTATTAGACTATTTTCTGGATAAATATCCTGATGTACAGAAAATAGGACTTACCGGACAGATGCATGGAATCGTATACATTGATAAAGATGGAAAATGCGCCAGTCCGCTATACACATGGCAGGATGCCAGAGGAAGCCTTTGCGGGGAAAACGGTATCTCACTGACAGAAGAAATCCAGGAGAAATGTAAGGTAAAAACAGCGTCTGGTTATGGAATGGTCACACATATTTATAATCTGAGACATGGCCTGATTTCCAAATCAGCAGTCAGTTTCTGCACCATTATGGATTACTTTGGCATGCACCTGACTGGGCGGAAAACACCGCTGGTCCACGCCAGCAATGCAGCAAGCTTCAGCCTTTTCGATGGCCGCAGAATGTGCTTCGAGACAGAGAAACTTAAAAAAATGGGAGTAGAAGAGAAGTGGCTTCCAAAAGTATGTATCGAAATTGAAGAACTGGGAACATACCGAAACTGTACAGTAACAACTGCAATAGGCGATAACCAGGCAAGCTTTCTCGGCGCAGTGGGAAACAAAGACAACACCCTGTTGGTAAACATGGGAACCGGCGGACAGATTTCTGTTCTTTCTGATCAGTACTTCGCAGAAAATGGAATCGAAGCAAGACCTTTCCTGAATGGAAAATACCTGCTTGCAGGAGCATCTTTATGTGGTGGAAAAGCATATGCGCTGTTGGAAAACTTCTTCAGAAAATTTATAAAAGAAGCAACGGGACAGGATGAACCGTTATATAAAATCCTGGAAAAACTGGCAAAAGCCGGAAAAGAATTCAATGCCGGACAGCCGAAAAAACAAAGACTTAAAATCGAAACAACCTTTGACGGCACAAGAGTAAATCCGGAATTAAGTGGAAGTATTACCAATCTGCTTTCCGACAACTTCACCCCGGAAGCATTTACCTATGCAGCCCTTGAGGGAATGAGCAGAGAACTTTATGAAATGTACCAGACCATTCATAAAGGAACCGCTATCAAGATAACACACATGATTGGCTCTGGAAATGGCCTGCGCAAAAATCCAGTACTCTGCCAGATCATCGAAGAAATGTTTGAAGCAAAGTTGACCCTGGCAGAATGTGAAGAAGAAGCTGCTACAGGGGCAGCGATAAGCACTAACAATATGAAATAAAAAATTTAACCAAATCAGGCAAGCCGCGAGGAATTAACAGGAAGAAAAGGGGAAAATTGATATCCTCCCCAATTTCTTCCTGTTTTTTTGTGCATAATTCTGAAATCATAGAAAAAGTAAAAATCTTATTGACAAACGTAGAGTAAACGATTACTCTAATACTAAAGAGTAATCGTTTACCCAATGCAATTTCAAAAGAACTATTGGAAAGTAAAGGAGCGTTGAATTATGAATTATGGCATTTATTATGCATACTGGGAAAAAGAATGGGGAGGAGATTTCATCCCATACATTGGAAGAGTAAAGAAACTTGGATTTGACATTCTGGAAGTAACATGCCACGATTTTTTACATGTAGAAGATGAATATCTCTAGCGCCTGAAAAAAGAAGCAGAAAATCAGGGAATTGTTCTCACTGGTGGATATGGTCCGGATATTGATCACAACATTTCATCAGAAAAACCGGAAATCGTAAAAGCTGCATTTGACAGATTCGAAATAATCTTCCAGAAAATGCAGAAATCCGGAATTAAGAAACTTGGCGGCGGTTTATATTCCTACTGGCCGGTAGATTATACACTTCCATTTAACAAAGCAGAAGATATGAAACGTGGAATCGCAAACATCAGAGAACTGGCAGATATCGCAGCGGATTATGATATCACACTTGGAATGGAAGTTTTGAACAGATTTGAGGGATATATGATGAATACAGCAGCAGAAGCTGTAGACTTTGTTTCAAAAGTAGACCGCCCAAACGTAAAAGTAATGCTCGACACTTTCCATATGAATATCGAAGAAGATTCCATGGGCAGAAATCGGAGAAGCATTACACGATATTAATTATACCGGTGATGTAGTAATGGAACCATTTGTCCGCATGGACGGCCAGATCGGAAAAGACATCCGCATCTGGCATGACCTCTCCAACGGATGCTCAGACAAAGAACTGGACAAGGACGCTGCAAAAGCAGTTGCATATCTGAGAAATATGTGGGAAAAGTAAAGAAGGTTTTTTACCAGATAGGATAAGTACGATACTGTCCTCTGATTTTGTTTTAACCAAATCAAGTAAGTCCCCTGCTTCAATTGCGAAAAGCCAATAAGCAGTGGGGGGACTTGCTTGTATCAGGAGGCGTGCAAGCGCCTTCTGATAAACTGCGGAGCA